>Ga0224559_1000121_pt1 | contig 48522 bp, 51 predicted proteins | sample 714S33034metaG_FD_180676 | JGI IMG/M metagenome (GOLD analysis project Ga0224559, IMG submission 180676) | Peat soil microbial communities from Stordalen Mire, Sweden - 717 S3 30-34 | ecosystem: Environmental > Terrestrial > Soil > Wetlands > Peat | place: Sweden: Norrbotten County, Stordalen... | reverse complement strand
TATTTCCAATAAAAGTTGTTTAAAAAAATATGAGTTAATATTAATAGTGGAATAATCAGATACGTTCCTTGTAAATGGATTCTTTAAAGATTATCGTGTATCGTGTTCCATTATCATTGTTGATTGAAATTTTACCGTCTATTTGTTCTGTTAAACTGTATACCAACATCAAACCAAGTGTTTTTATATTGTCCATATCAAACTCTTCGGGTAAACCTATTCCATTATCACCTATAATCAGTTCATAATATTCGTCCCCAGATTTGAGTGATACAAAAATTTTTCCAACCCTTCCATCGGGAAATGCATATTTTAAACTGTTTGATACAAGTTCGCTTATAATTAAACCACAAGGAACAGCAGTTTCCATGTTTAAACTTACTCTATCTATTTTGAGTGCTGGTTTGATGGTGTCCTCTACATTGTATGAATAAAATAAGTTAGATATAAGACTCTTAATATAATCAACAAAATTTATCCTAGTAAGATCCTCAGACATATACAGCTTATCATGTATCATTGCCATGGATTTAACCCTGTTTTGGCTTTCTTTTAATACATCAACAGCTTTTCCATCATCAACATATTTTATCTGAAGATTTAGTAAGCTTGAGATTATCTGCATATTATTCTTAACTCTATGATGTATCTCCTGAAGAAGAGTATTTTTTTCGACTAAAGAGGATTTAATCTCATTTTCAGCTATTTTACGTTGGGTAATATCACCACCAATAGCAAGAATATATAAAATCTCCCCATTATCCATAATTGTTTTTAAATGGATTAAAACATAACTAATATTACCATTTATATCTTTGAAATTAGATTCAAACGGTTCTACATATTCCCCACCCAACAGACTCCTAATTTTAGAATAATACTCTCCCATATTTTCTTTGGGTATTGTCTCTATTTGGGAAAAATTTTTACCAATAATATCTTCCTTTGATAAACCCATTATGTTAGTTATGGTTTTGTTAACATCAAGGATGGTACCATCCTTCCCCAGTATCATGTTGAAATAGGGATCTTCTTCAAATAGCATTCTATATTTCTCTTCACTTTCACGTAGAGCATCTTCCATTTCTTTTCTTTGTGTGATATCGTTGATAATCGAAAATATTATGGTTTTACCATTAAATTCTATAGGAGAATTAAATATTTCTACAGTTCGGATTTCACCACCAGCAAGTTTTTGAGGTATTATAAAATTAGATCCCTGTTTTATGGTGATATCCATTTCATGGGAAAATTTTTCAGAAGGTTTCACATTAATCTGATTTATATTCATATTTTGAAGTTTATCGGCGGAATATCCATAGAAATGGATTGCAGCAGGGTTTACATCGATAATATCTCCTGAATCAGGATCTATTAGGGCCATAACAGCCTTGCTTCTTTCAAATAACATCCTAAATCTTTCTTCACTATCCTCCAAAGCATGTTCAGCTTTTTTACGTTCAGATATATCTCTAGAAATTGCCAGTGCAACTTCCTGACCGTCTAACTTAAAGATATGATTGTTAACTTCTACTGGTATTTTTTTACCATTTTTAGTTTTATGAATTATTTCAAACTCAAATTCACCAGTTTTTTTGAGTTCTTGTGCATTTACCGACATATCAGACCTTTTATCCTTGTCAACAATGTCTGAAGGAGTCATGTTTAAAAATTCATCACGAGAATAACCCAATCTTTCAATACCAACCTCATTTATATCCATAAATTTTCCAGGCAGACCATTATCTTGCATAAGATTCAAGCTTATCATATCATTAGCATTATTGAATACATTACGATATTTCTCTTCTCTTTCTTTTAACTCTTCTTCAATCTTCTTTCGTTCGCTGATGTCTATCATCATTCCTGATATAGAATTAACTTCCACATATGAACTTAAAAGTAGGGTAACTTGTTTTTGATTTTTTGAAACCATTTTTACTTCCATATGACTGAAATATCCTTCATCTTTTAGTTTTTTGATGGATTTATCCCAATCATTTGGATTTTTGTAGAGTTTAGATAATTTTTTTCTCTTTAAATCCTGAACACTTTCAAACTTAAATATTTTAACCATAGCACTATTTGCAAAGGTTATCTCACCCTGCATATTGGCCTTAAATATTCCCACCATTGAATTATTAACCAACTCACTGTATCTTTTCTCACTTTCTTTCAATTTATTTTTCATAATGCTTTTGTAAAGTGCTAGTTCTATGGTATATTTAAGTTGATTGGTATCGTACGGTTTAATTATATATTCATATGGCTCTGTTAGTTTTGTCCGTCCAATCATAGAATTTTCAGTGGGAATTGTTAAATAAATGATGGGTATATTAAATTGTTTAACCTGAGATGCTACTTCAATACAATCAATTTCTCCATTCGTTGATATGTCCATCAAAATCAGATCTGGTGACTTATTTAAAACTTGTTTAACAGCTTCTTCACCGTTAGAAACAATATAATGAACATCATAACCTAAATGTTCTAATGTACTCTTAAGTTCTTGAGCTTCGGATTTATCTTGCTCAACAAGTAAAATTTTAATCTTTGACATTTTATAAACTTCTTATAATTTTTTTAAACACAGTAATTGTTTTATTTAAAGAAGTACTATTTTCGTCTTGTACAATTTATAGCCTCCCCATAAAAAAATATAAAAAAATATTATTTAATTAGATCAAACAAAAGGACTGTATTATAAGATAGGTCTTTGGATGTATTATAATTTTATTTCAGAAAATTTCTATTTACTTGATTTTTATGTATTATTTTTAGATTTTTTAGCTTTTTATTGGCTTAATTTATTCTTTTTATCTATTTTTGTTTTATTCTTTTAGTTTTTTTTGTTAGCGTTCGATAGGTTGTGTTCTTTTGTTTGAGGGTGTTTAGTTGTAGGAGGTTGTAGCTGAAGCAGGTGAATATATTTTTGGTGTGTGTTCTGAGTGTTGTGATGACTTTGACATGGCATGAGTGAAATATGTTTTTGATTATGGCGTATGATCGTTCTCCTGGTGCTCTTTTGTGTGTTATGCGTTTGTTTCGCAATTTTTCTCTGATATTTAGTGGTCATCATGCATTGAAGCAGGAGTAGTTTCGATTTCTCTTATTAATTGGTAGTCTATGTCCATTTTGCTGTGTAGTTTGTAGCTGTAATGGGATTTTCCATTCTTTTTTGCCCATTAGCCGTCTTTATTTCTTCTAGTTTTTGAAGTTGGTCCTAGTGGTTCTTCTACCTTTTTATGGCCAGGATCGGCAGTTATGAATGTTGCATCTTGTATAACGCCTTCTTTAATCCTTTAGCATTTATCTGTCGTTGTAGTTCTTCCCATATTATTCCGTCTTTGCCTGTATCGATAAGACGCTCTCGAAAAGCCCAAACCGTACAACGGTCTGGGATTCTTTCAGGAAAACCTAAAAACTTTCTGAAAGATATGCAGTCAATAGCTTGTCTTTCAAGTTCAGGATCCGATAAACCATGCCATGATTGTAAAACTAACATCTTCATCATAACGATTTCATTATTCTTAGGCCTACCACCCGCTCTGTATGATTATCATAGATGTCCATAATTATAGGCCTAAAAACTTCCCAATCAATAAGAGGATCAATCTCAGCCAATTTATCACCAAGCTGTTCCAAAAGCGCATACTCTTTCTTCATGAAATATTCATTAAACGACTTAATAATACTTCTATACCATTATTAATATATAAATTTATTGCAATCAACATTTAAACGATTTTTAATGAATAAAAATAAACCAAAATTATTAACTTTTAAGAAACATAAGGTTTATAGAAATTCTCTAAAAATTAGTAATATTAAATGTATAATCTTTAAAAATTTGGAGTATATTTATGATACAAACTGTAACAACCACAACAACTAATGTAATAATTCCAGCATATCAAATAGCATCTTATATAATTGGTATAATTGTTATTTTACTGATTATCCTATGGATAGTTATGAAATACAACCAACGAAATAAAAAGACATAGACTATTTTTTTTAAAATTATTCAACAGTTAATTCCCTGATCTTTTTTTTACATTATTTTAATCTTTATTCTAATTAGGAAAATTTCAATTAGAAGTAGCCATAAATAATATAGTATATCAATAAATCATTGAATGCATTTAAATACTTTGAATCTATTGAAATAGATGGAGATGTTATAAAATGATGGTAAAAAATGTTGCAATAGCAGTAGAGAATATGGAGAAGTCAGCTAAATTTTATACCGATGTTTTGGGAATGAAGGAAGTAAGACGTTTCAGCCCCCAGCCCGGTTTGAACATTGTATTGTTTAAAGGTGAAGGCGAAGCCATGGTAGAACTTATTGAAAACGAAAATAATAAAAAAGGACTATTCTTGATTGGTATGGCTGTTGACGATATGGATGCTGAAATTGCAAACTTAAATGCCAATGGAATTGAATTAACACGCGGACCACTAGGAAAACCAGGCGGTCCTAGAGTTGCATTTTTAGATGGTCCTGATGGTGTTGAAATTGAATTAATTGAAAATATGTGATAACAAATTTATTTTAAATTGGATTATGAGTGGAATGCAAATCATCAAAACATAATTCAATCACTTTCTTATATTTTTTTTGATTATAAAACTCTTATAAACTTTATTTTGACTGAATTTTCCAGTAAACACATCTTTACATTTTATAAAGTGTATTTGTTGCTTAACTTCCTTCTGAGTTTTTTTTATTAATCATGAATTAATTTTTAAATTTATTTGATGATTTTATATAGAATAATCTCTAAATAATGTGATTAATAATTAAAAAGGGGGGGGGTGGGGGTTTAATATAATAAATATTGGAGAAATAATTAACGATTCAATCAGATATCCTTTAAGTAATAGGAAAACATTCCTTTTTTTGGGTTTGATAGTGATATTAGGTGATTTATCTAGTATCTTTGGATCAATAACAAAGGGTTTAATAGTTATTTTTAGCATTTTAGCTTTATTAATCCTTTTTGTGAGATTAGGTTATCAACTTCGTATAATGGAATTTTCCATAGCAAATAATAGCATACTGCCTGAGCTAAATAAATGGAAAAAATTGCTCATCAATGGATTAAAAGTCTTCATAGTAACATTGATTTATATTTTTCCTATAATGGTGGTAATAATCCCTTTGGTCATGATAATTGCATTAACATCCTATAGTTCTGGGGCAAATCTAGCTGATAGTAATATGTTTAAAACATTTGGACTTGTTTCAATTATTATGGGATTGTACTTGGTCATTATATATCCCATATATTTCATGTAACTGGCTAACATGGCGAAAAATGGGAATAAATTTGACAAGGCATTTAAATTCAATGCAATAAAAAACACTATTTCCCATGTTGGATTGGGCAACTTTGTTATCTGGTACATTTTCACCGGTTTAATATTTTTGTTCTTGTTCTTAATTGGATTTGGATTATCAGATTTCAACATGATCCACTTAAAATTCATAGGAGATTTGCTGGCTTCATTAACTGTAACTCCATTTGCAATGATATTCCTTTACAGATCTGCATCTCTAAATATATATGAATGGATGCCCTGATGAAACTTTAGATTAGTTAAAATTTATTTTGGACTCTTAATAGAATTAATGAATAATGATAACCCTTAAATTGTGGGCAATTGATACTATGGCGTCTATAATTGAATTTTTTGTTAAATTATTTAATTAATTATTTTTTTTTACCATTAGAATATCCTTCTATTCGATTGGAATGTATAAAAAATCTGTGTATAAATGTTCATCTATTACTTGTTTGAGTATGAATAATTATAAAAGTTAAGTAAATAAATTCTAAAATAAAAACTGTTTGTATATATCTTCTAGGTGAAAAGTCATGGATCTATTAACACATTTTTTGGTACCATATATTATCTTAACCGCTGTCAAGAGTAAAAATAAACTTGCAGGAGCTTTTGGTGGTATTTCACCCGATTTTGATACCATTTTTGTTGCGTGGATAGGAATATTATCACCGAATTTATTCATATTTTCACATAGAGGTATAACCCATTCGTTTATCTTTGGATTTGTAACATCAACCATTTTTCTTTATGTAATATCAAGAAAACAAGTGAATCAATTCATAGGCAACATTATAAAGCGTGACATAACAGTAAAGTTTACTAAAACCACAATTGCAATAGCATATTTTGGTGTTTTAACACATTTACTCCTAGATTATTTGACTACACTTGGCATACCCTTGTTTTTTCCATTTTCAATTACAAGATACGCTTTAAATTTATACCAGTCATTGGACCTCATAACCATTATATTAGCAGCCATTGTTATGCTCATAATCTATATGAAAATAAATTACAAGTATAAAAAAGCTGCAATGGCAATTTTTATGATTATATTAATATCATTTGGTGGTTTAAGAGCATATGAAAAGATTAATATTCTTGATGATGAAACACCAACATTAAATGGAAATTATAATCAAGTAGCACTATATCCGACCAGTAATATTTTCGTATGGGATGTTGTAAAAAGTAATTCACAAAACAGCAGTTATATTGTATCACAGTATAATGGATGGTCACATCAAGAATCTGATATTCAATCATTCAACACCCCTTCGGTTGAAAATGGTAATTACAATGCAGGGTTAAATGCTATAAAAATTGCTGACACTCTACCTGTTGTGAAACAATTTAAATGGAATTCATACTACACAGTTGTAAATGCACAGTACAACTCAACTAAATGGGATATAACCTATTCAGATATTATAAATTCATACACAGCAAACAATCTAACGGTTACAGTACCGTAAACATTTTATTCCATTTATTAATTTTATCAATAATAATTTCATACAGTAGTATACATTTTACAATAAAAAAAAATAAAAAAAATTATTTAATATCTATAACTGCCTGGGATCCTAATTTTTTAATCTCTCCACCCTCAGAATATTGGTATAAACTCACATAGGATGGGGCCGATTCATTGGATTTTTTAGGTGTAATAACCACAAAAGTCATGGTACACTTATTTTTGTCTATCCAAGTACCTGAATTTACATAGACACTCTTTTCCTGTTTTTCGTTTAAAGAATTTATAATACGTGCTTCATGAGAATGACCAAATATTACAATTCTCTTATCAGAAACAGGGTTGTTAAAAAATTGAATATCCGATTGATCATCTAGAAAACTTGCAAGTGCCCCCCTGAGAACAGCATCTTCTATTTGGATTTTAACAGGTACTAGGTTATTATCTTGTCTTTCATCCCAATTTTCAATAATTCCATCGAACAGATTAGTCTTGATAATGTCATTCTCAGATTCTTGATAGGGTAAAAAATCATTTATTGCATAGTCATCTGTGAATCCATCTATATCTGTGTTTATAATTTTTTCATCTAATCCTTCATGTACTGGAAAATCTGTTACAAGACCCTTCCAAACATTCCAATATAGGAAATAACGATATTGATCCATTCCAAGTTCATTTTTAGTGACAACAGGCAGATCCTCATCTCTTTTTGGTCGGCCTTGGATAACAGAACTGGTTGCCATTCTAGTAAAGAAATATCCTGGAGGTAATATCGAATCTGAGTGGGTTATATGTCTGTTTGAAGGATCTGGTGCACAATAAAAATTATACCTGTGTCCATGTTCAATTATTGCTTCAGGTATATCTTCGGGAGTGTAGGATCCCAATCCTCTAACATCACGAGCCTGATTCACTCCAGGCATGATGCTTTGAATATCATCATAATCTATTAAAATATCATGATTTCCTGGTACATAGGTCACTTTCACATTATTATCGTTTATTATATTGTTAAAAGCGTCTATAACCGGTTTATTGTTAAATGCCACAGATTTAACGAAATCTCTCTGGGTTTTTCCACTAAATGTTTCTAAATTCATTGGAATAAACCATTCATCTATTAAATCACCTGCAATAATAAGTTCTTTAATATTTGGTGATGTTCGAATTTTGTTTAGGAAATTAACCAATGCTTCCCTGTTTTTTGTAATTTCTGAATAGCTGTCATTTGCACCTAAATGTATATCACTTATACAGACCACAAGAGACCTTTTATTATTTAAATCAGAAATACCATCCATATCCAGGTTAAATGTATAATCTATGGCAAAATAATTGTTAAAATCTTCTTCTAATGAAGCTCCACCCAGTGATTTTATATTACTTATTGAAAGTTTATATTCATCACCTTCTGTAAACTTTGAATTATCTGATCTACAAATATTGAGTGCTTTCAGTGAATTTCCAATTTTATCAACTACGATATCTTCTTCTATTTCAGTGTTATCAGAGGTGATTTTAAAGAGTTTTATTCCATCTGAAACTGTATTTAAATCTAAATCTTTATTAAAAACCAGATTTAAGCTACCTTTACTGTTTATAACAGCAGGATTTCCTATTTTATCCGAGAAAGGGATGTCTGTTTTTACACTTAACAATGAACTACTATTATTCTTTAAATCCAATGTATAACCTCCAATAATATAATCTAAATAATTTTATAGATTTTATAGTTGATAACTTAAATTCATCCATATATAAATATTTCATGTTGATATTTATTTTAATATGAGATGCTTATTTGTACTTTCAATAGATTCACTTCGATATAAAGTAGCTGAGAACTAATGTGCTAATTATCACTAAAATTTAAATGTTATACATCATATCATGGAGTGATATCTGAAATTAAATACAATAGTTTTGGATAGCATAACAAAGCATCATAGATGTAATTAAAAAAATTGAATATACTAAAATCATGACTCTTAAAAAATAAAAAAATTTGAATATTTTTTTTAAATAAGAATATTTCCTGTTTAAATCTAAATTCTAGGATTAATAGGAATTTAAAGATTAACAAAATTATAAATTTTTCAAAGTTCAAAGAACATATTAGGAGTTAAATTCTTTTTTTTATAAAAAAAATTCGGGTGGAATCCATGAAAGATGTGATATTTAAAGGAAAGAAAAATGTAAAGTGTAAATAGTTGAAAATCCTAAAATAGAACAACCAACTCGAGGTTATTGTAAAAATTACAAGCAGTGCAATATTTGGTACAGATCTTCACATGTACGATGGAGAAATCCATTGAAACCTGGAAAAATACTTGGACATGAACCAATGGGTGTTGTTCACGAGACAGGTGATGGGGTTCAATTGGTAAAGTCAAGAGACAGTTGTTATAACGCCAAATATTGCTGTGGATCCTGTTTAAATTGTATTCAAGTTTTAATAAATGAGTGTTTAACTTTAAATCCAGATGCTCCCGGAGCAACCTATGGAACTTCAAAGGGATTGTAAGGAGGTGGACAAGCAGAATATCTAAGTGTGCCATATGGAGATTTAGCCTGTTTAAATTACCAGGCAAACCTGGAGACAGATTAGACGATGATTATGTTTTACTTTTATATATTTCCAACAGCATATCACGCAACTGAACTTGCAAATGTTAAAACAGGAAAGTTCGTTTCTATTTTTGGTGCAGGGTCTGTAAGACTACTTACAGCATATAGTTCCAAATTAAAAGGTGCAAGTGAAGTTTATATAGTAGATAAATCTGTTGAAAGGTTAAAACGTGCTGAATTTATAGGTGCTGTCCCAATTAATTTTAGAGATGGAGATCCAACCAATCAGATCATGGCACATAGAAAAATTAATAAATAAATAAATAATGACTTTTAATCTATTTTGTATTAAAAAATTGGATATTTAATGAATTAAATAATTCATTAAATATTTTTAATATTCCTTTTGAACTAATTTAACGCCGGTAAAAGGAAATAAAATGTTATTATCCAGAGGAAAATAGTTGCTATTGGTCTTAGTAAAGTATTCATTACAAATTTCTCTTTGAGACCAGTATATAGATGGTTTATTGCACTGAAAGTAAAGAACACTAATAAAACCATGTATATTGCCAAATAAGAATAGAATCCCCAGTTCATTATCCAAGCAATTAACATAACTACAGTTATAGCTAGAAAATGCATTCGGGATTGTCTACGATATCCTTCTCCGGAATCACCATAACCACTGACCAGAGTAGCGCCCTCCCTGAAAAATATACCTTCTATTGCTGTTACTCCTGCTAAAAATATCACTGTGAAAAATGCGAATATTGAAAACTGCGATTGTGGATTTGTATCGAAATAAAATGCAAAAAATATCCCCAATGCTACTCCTGCCCATCTTATTATCTCAAGAAAACGATTAATTTTAGTACTAGCAACCATTATTTTTCCCCCATCATTAAAGAACATCTTTTAAAATGTTAATTTAAATAAAGAATCATTTAACATAAATCATTTGTTTTAATAATTTCAATTTCTGGATATAATCATGTTACAAAGATATAGTCTGAACGAATATATATCAAATTAATGTATACTTTAAAAGTTTATGTATATAAGTATTTTGATATAGCAAAAACATCTACGTAAACCAAGAATATTCAACAGGAATTTATTCTGATGTTATCCAAAAAAATCCCATTAACACATTAAATTGTAAATACAAAGAAATTATTACGCAAAAATTAAATTCAAACATATATCTTATCTAACACAAACAAATAAACAACATTAACCTTTTATATACGTAACAAACTAATAAACGAAATCTATTCAAAATCCCATTATACATTCGAAATAATGTTAAATCAAGGAGAAATTGATATTATTGCCAAATAAAATTTTACTTTTAATTAGTTCATGATTCATGTGGTAAATTATTTATTTCCCTTTTAAGAAACTTAATAAATGTAAATTCATTAAAAAGTTGGATGTGATATAATGCCTATGGTACAAATAAATGTCTGGAAGGGTTTTGAACAAGAAAAGATAGATTATTTAATTAAAAATATCACTAAAGTGTTTGTTGAGGTAGATGTACCGGCACAAGCAGTAGAAATCCTAATAAACGAGATCCCGAAATCTCATTGGGGAGTAGGAGGAGAATCTTGTTCAGTAAAATTTAAGGGTATAGGTCCTGAGGAATGAATTTATAATTCTCTAATAATTTTCTTTTTTTTTAAGCATCAAATAAAACTTTATTTTTATCAAAAGCTGTGTATTATAACGCTGTTTCCTTTTTTTTATTATTAATTTATAATTATATCAATTTTTTATCATCCATATTATATATGCTGATTTTTACACTTCTTTAAATAATACAAGCTTCTAAAATAGATTTAATATGTCTTGGAGGAATATTTTTGGAAAATGATATTAATTCTAATAAAATAGGCTGGATGGCCCTTATACTTGTTGCTTTATCCTCATTCATCATTGCACTCGATTCAACTTTTATGAATGTGGCCATCACAAATCTTGTTGTTGATCTCCACACAACAGTATCTGCTATTCAAATAATTATTACTGTCTACGCACTTACAATGGCTTCATTAATGCTTCTTGGAGGTAAGATGCAGGATGTTGTGGGCAGAAAAAATGCATTTCTTATTGGAGCTGCCATTTATGGTATTGGAACAACTATAGCTGCTTTAAGTATTAATGCCACCATGCTTCTTATTGGATGGTCTATCCTTGAAGGAATTGGAGCTGCTCTTATGACACCTGCAACAGCATCCATAATAACAGGAACGTACAGAGGCAAAAACCGTGCATTTGCAATTGGAATATGGACTGCGGTTGCAAGTATAGGTGCAGCAGTAGGTCCATTAATAGGAGGATTTTTAACCACCTTCTTCAGCTGGAGATGGGGATTTGGACTTGAACTGGTAATTGTAATATTTGTACTAGCATTATCCCACAGAATAAAATATTTCCCTCCAACCATGAAACTTTCTGACCTTGATAAATCCAGCGTACTTCTATCTTCATTTGGATTTTTTACCTTTGTACTTGGAATATTAATTCTTAACACCCCTAAATATTGGGAATTGTCATTGGCTATGATGGGAGTAGGAATTATACTATTAATAATATTCTACTTAAGGGAGAAAAAAATAATAAACAAAAATGAAATCCCATTTACAGATATTAGACTGTTTAAGGATAGGAATTTCACCTTAGGAAATCTCACCCGGATGATTATGCAGTTAGCTCTTGCAGGCGCTGTTTTCGTTTTACCTGTCTTTTTACAGCAGATAACCGGTGCAGATGCATTTACAACGGGACTAGCTATTTTACCCTTAACCATTGGACTTTTAGTATTTGCACTTGCATCTTCAAGACTATCTAACAAGATCGCATCCCATTACCTCATTTCAATAGGTTTTTTAATTGCCCTAGCTGGTAGTTTTTTCCTGAGCTTCCAGTTCAACTTAAACACTCATATAATTGACATAATCCCTGGAACTTTGCTTCTAGGTATAGGATTAGGTTTAGCTCTCCCAATAACAGGTAATCTTGTATTATCCTCTGCAGATGCGGATAAACAGTCCGATGCATCGGGAATATTATCGACAAGTGTAAGTCTTGGAACATCACTGGGTACAGCCGTTATAGGTATAGTTCTCATACTTGGAGTTATAAACGGAATAAACACAGCAGTTGATCAGACATTTCCACATGAATTCACCAAGGATCAGATAGATCAAAACTTGACACAGTACGCTGAAAAAATGAAAACAACCAATATTACAGGTCTTAAAAATAATCAAACATCTATTGCCTACACACTTGTAAATACAACAGTTAAAAATGCCATGAAAACTACATTTGACTTTGTAACGGTGATTTTCTTCATTGGATTCCTAATAACACTCTACATAAAACCTTTGAAAGAAAAAAATGTGAAAAAAAAATAACAATTAAAAGGATCTTTATTGTTGTTGGTTAATAAATAATAAAGGAGAGTTAATATGGACACCCAAAGGTTACTGGATGAAGAAACTAGGGAAAATATAGCCCAAGCATTGTGGATGAATGAATTCGATAGTGAAAATATTTCTGATGAGTTACTAAAGAGATTAAAAAGCGATAAAAATAGTAATGAGAGCTTTGGAAAGAGAATGCAATATTTATTAGGCGAAAAAATAAAAAATCCTGATTCATACACTCCCAGCTACAAAGATGTATACGAAACTTTAATAGATCATTCATCTTCACTATCACCCCATCAAGCATATGCAATGACATTTTTCCTGGGAATGGATAGTTCTAAGGGTTATACAGCCATACCTCGAAAGGCAGATTTTAAAATTCCAGAAGATGACACTCCCCAATTTGATTACCAGCTGGGATGGCATTTCATTGTTGGAAGCTGTACATGTAGTAATGGAAAAGAATATGGTGTTCAATTCATGTTCTGGCAATATGCCCTTCTTCCTCCAGATATAGCTAAACATTTTGGACTATCTGACCTTGAAAATCAGATTATTGAGTTACATCTAGCTGTAAGTGAGGGTGGAGGGAATCATTACCGTTCAAAACCTATAATAGTTGCAGGCACCACAGGATTAATAGATTTTTCAGATAAGCCCTTTAACTACACTATGGGGAAAAATATAATAAGATCTTTAAGTGATGACAGTACATTTCCTATGCAGATTAAGGGTTGGGGTTTAGATCTGGACCCTGATTCACCATCAGAAATTGAAGTGGATATTACACTAAAACAAACTAAAGAATATTTGCTTCAGGGCAAAAATGGGTGTGATCCTTGTTGTGGTGGTGTTGGAACTTTATATTATTCAGTACCCAATCTTAGAGTCGATCCTGATAAGAGCATTATTAAAATCAATAAAGAAGAGATCTCCCTCGAAGATGGTAAATTTTGGTACGACCATCAATGGTGTAATGGAATGCTTCCAGGGGGCAATCCTCGAGTTAAGGTTTTGAGAGCTGCAAATAATATGAATAAGAAACCTGCAGGAGGTTGGGACTGGTTCATGGCCCAGTTTGAGGGTAACAGAGAATTGACATTAGCATCAATACATTCCAATGAAATGACTCAATTTTATGAACAGACGGGACCAAATCCTCCAGTTACTATGGAAGTTGATGCTAAGGGAAAATACATTGATGAAAAAAACAACTCAAAAAATGTTAAAGGTTCATTAATGATTACTGAATGGATAAAAAGCGAGAAGTCACAGGATCCAAATTTATATCCTATTACCAACACATGGTATCCTCAAAAATGGGAATTTAATTTTGGGGAAGATATTCCAGAAGATATAAGGAATTTTGTAATGATACCAATTGTAAGTGGGGGACAATCAGGATACTTTGGAAGTGGTTTACACTACTCAGAGGGTGCTGTGTATTTACAGGATCTTGACGGTGGATTAATTGGCCGGGGTTTTGCAGAGTCAACTGGTTATGTTGATGCACCAATGAACAGACTCAAATTAGCTGGTCTTCCTGAAACTGTTGAAATGCTGGATAAACTTGAAATACCACAACCATCTTCAATGCTTAAGTTAATTAGTTTTTTATATATTTTATGGCCTCCAAATAAGTCTAAATTAAAAAAACTACTTACTTATTGTGTGGATTCGATGCAAAAATTGGAAGAGATCAATTTGAATATATTATAAAAAGAAATTTCAAATATAATATGAACAATTATATATAACAGATATATTGTTTAAATGAGTAGTTACGTAGGTGATATTATGGATAATAAAGAGAAAGTAATTAAAGCTTTCAAAGACTCTGAAGAACCTTTAAATGCTAGTAAAGTAAGTGAAATCTCCGGTGTTGAGAAAAAAGAAGTTGATAAAATTATGAAGGATCTGAAGAAGGATGAGACTATTTACTCTCCTAAAAGATGTTATTGGGCAGTAAAAAAATAAATAATGAATTCTTTTTATTTTTAATATTTTTAATTAAGTCAAAAATAGTTTTTGAACCTATCAGTGTAGGGAATAAATTTTCATTAATGGACTATCTTAGATATTTTCTTGTATTCCTTCTCAATGTACTCTTCAAGGGTTGTGGGGTTTCCGGACAAAAGCATTTTAAGTACATTTGAATTTCCTACAAATCCATATTTGCTGTAATAATCAAATAGTGCTTTAAATCCTTTGGCTGGATAGTCTCCATATTCTGGAAATGCTCGCTGGAATCCTGAAATGATAACTTCTGGAGGTACTAATCTGGCTTTGATATCCTTACCCATTACTCTGGTCATTAATTCTGCTATTTCAATTGCATTTAAATTATCATCACAACAAAGTTCGTAGGTAGCTCCATAATGACCATCTTCTGTAAGCACCTTAACAGCCACATCTACCTTATCATCCATATCAACAAATGATAGTGGTGTTTCAAGTACAGATGCTTGAATGAAAACTCCCTGCACATAAACAGATTCAATATCGATATTTTGCATGTAATGCATTGGTTGTAGTATGGTGTAATTTAAATTAGAATTGATTAGATGCTGTTCAACTCGAAGTTTCATTCTATGTTGTAACAATTCGGTAATTTGCGGATGAAGTACAGAATCATAGACAAAATGTTTAACACCACTTCTAGAAGCTGCATCAATAACTGATATGCCCATCTCAGCTTCTTGAGGATGAAATGAAGGACCAACATGGAATACAGATTTTATATCATCCATAGCTTGATCTAAAATATTTGGATCTAGAGCATTTCCAATTATAACTTCTTTAGCACCCAATTCTTTGAGTTTATCAGTTTTATCTGACAAATTTAATGCACGAACATCTAAGCCCATCTCAGCCAATTTTGGAATGAGTTTCCTGCCATTATTACCATAAGCCGAAGTTACCAGTATCATAAAAATATCCCCTTGAAATCATGTCTTATATCTGAAAGGATTACCATGGACCATTCATTTTTTCAAATAACTTGTCCACATCTTCCATGGTGGCTGTTTTTAAATTGTCTAATGCTGAGTTTTCTATTTCAAATTTATCCTTTTTTAATCCATCAACAATATAATCAGCACATTTATCTGCTTTGACACCGGTATTTGTTGTTCCCACCTTCTTCCTGTAATCCATATTTAATTCTGAGATAACTAGAGGAGGTAACACTTCAAATACTTTAATGTTTGTATCTGATAATTGGGATCTGAGACATTTTGTATAGGTATGTACGCCTGCTTTAGATGCACAGTAAATTGGAACCGCTGCAAGTGGTGTAATAGCCAGTCCAGAAGATACGTTAACAATAGCTGATTCTTCTTTTGATTCTGAATATTGGATAAAAAGTGCAGATAAATATATTGTGGCTTCTAAATTAATTTTTATCTCATTTTCTCCTTCTAATCCTTTTATTCCCTCTTTTAAATCTATGGCTCTTTGTATGCCTGCATTGTTTATTAAGACATTTAGATCCTTGAAATTTTCTGTAACCCATTTAAAGAGTTCTATTCGACTATCTTCATCTGAAACATCACAAACTCTTATATGTAAACCTGGATGTTTATTTTGTACTTCAATCAATCTATCTTCACGTCGTCCACAAATTATAACTTCATTTCCAAGTTTTAATAAAGATTCAGTCAGTGCCAGGCCAATACCGGTTGCACCTCCTGTAATTAAAATAGTGTTTCCTTCCATTTTCATGCTTTTTTTACCTCGGATTTTAATATTGGTTTTTTAAATTTGTATATGTGTTAATTTGAGTATTCAGGATGATTTAGTGGGTTATATTATGAGGATATTTGTTAAATTTATCTATTCTCTAATATAAATTGAATTCTCCATTATTAAAATTTTATAACTGGTCAGATCATGTGCACCACTTCCAGTTACTTCTTTTACCTCTTGGCTCACATCTTCTATTAGTTTTCCAGTAGTTACATCGAACTCTGCACCATGTACTGGACATTTTAAGATATTCTTTTCCAGTGTTCCAACTGGTAAATATCCACCCCTATGGGGACAGACAGCAGCAATTGCGTAGAAATTTCCATCAACATTTGCAATGAGTATATATTTTGATCCAACAGTATACCCCTTCATCTTACCTTCAGGAACATCTAATAAACTACATACCTTTTCCATTTTATCCCTCCATTTCTATATCACTTACTTTTTATATTTTAGATTTTTTTTATATAAATTTTTTATATATAGATTTTAGTAATATTTATTTAAAATGAATTAAACTAAAAAGTTAATTTTCTTTGTTTCTGGGTTATTCATTAAAAACTGCAGTTAACATTCTCAACTGATATGGGCATATCCATAAGATTACCATATGCTGTTGCTGCTTCTTTGATTGCCCTATTTTCTTCGATGTTTAGTGATTTAATAGAATTTTAATCTTACCAGATTTAAATGTGCGTTTCCATGTCCCAACTATTTCACCGTTAAGAATTATAGTAGGGTGGAATATGAATCCATTTAACTCCATTTTATTATTGGATATTCCATTAACCAAATAGTTACGGTCTTTATAACCTACTATATACTCTTCAAATTTGGTAATAGTTGTGATGTGGGATATGAATCATCTATATCCATTATGTTAGTCGAGAACCATTAAGTTTGATTTTTAACATCTCCGTATCTCAGTTTAGATCTATTTTTATCCAGTCATATACGGGCATCAGAATCTGTTAAACCAGACCACCAACTGAAATCCTGGAGTGTGTATGGTCCGTGACTATCAAAGTATCTCAATGCCATCTCACCTAATGCATCATCACGACTAATAATTTTATTTTTAGGGATCCATTCATCCAAAAGCACAAATGTATGCTGTTTACCCTCCATTGTTCCGAAACATATAACACCCTCAAGTGCTAGTCTATGGAGACCACGAAGATATGAAACGTATATACCTGCAGATTTTAACACATTATACAAATCTTTGCGTTGAAGATGATGCCCTCATTCAAGAGCCTTACTTATTACCTTATGACTCTTTTGGAATACATTGATGTCTAGTTGTAAATTTTTCTCAAGAGGATTAGCATTGCCTGCGATGAGCATCCACCTGACAAAATCACCTGGTTTCTCAAATTGATGTCCTAAAATATGTTGATTCCGAAGTATTTGCATTAAAATAGTTGATTCTTTCATTTGGATCATGATACTGTTTTGTTTTTATTTATCTACACTTTATTATACAATTATCTGTAACACAAAGAAAATAAATTTAGATTATTCGGATATATAAAAAAAAAATTATATTATTCAATGTTTCATATAATTACCATAAAATGTTTTATAATTCATATAAACTGGAAAGATTTAATTGGTTGATTTGAAACTAAATAAATCAATTTCAATATTATCTTCTGTAGATAATAGCTGATTCTTAAATGGTAGGTTAATTTGGTGAACATATTTTTTGGATTACAGTTATCTTAATATTTTTTGAAGTACAACTATTATATAAGTCAGATTTTATGTATTTTAGTTGATTTGTTGTTTCATTAAAATTTTTGATTAATAATAAAAAAAAATATTTTTAAATACTAATTCAAGGTGAAATATATATGTATAAGAAAATTTTACTTCCAACAGATGGATCCGAAAATTCAAAAAGAGCGAATAAACATGCTTTATGGATTGCTGATAAAAGTGATGCAGACATAGTAATTATGTACGTAATTGAACCACATTATCCCGAGTTATTTGCAACAGAATTACCAATTTCAACTCTCCCCTCACCAGACGAAGGATTCTATGGGGAGATAAGGGAGGAGGGTAAACAGATTATTGAAAATTTTAGAAAAGAGTTGGAAAATGTTCAATGCAAGGGCGTATGTAAAAATACCAATTTAAAAACTATAGTGACAGAAGGTAAACCTTCTAATGAAATTGTTAATGTTTTAGACAAAGAAAATTTTGATCTAGTGGTAATGGGTGCTTCTGGTAGGCATGGTCTTGACAGATTTGTTATTGGAAGTGTAGCAGAACGTGTGGTAAGAAATGCTAGAAAACCGGTTATGGTTATACCATAACATTCAATAATATTCAATATGAAATAATCATATTAATTATATCAATTTTTAAGAATTTTTGAAATTTTTATAATAATCGTAAAATATATGCTAAAAAGGTGAAGAAATTGTATAAAAAATGTGTTATAAGTGTATTTATGTTAAAAATTAAATTCGGAGGTTTTAACTTTGGAATATAAATGGATAGCCCTATCAAACGTTCTCATATCCTCATTAATGGGAATGATAAACATGAGTATCGTTTTGATCTCCCTTCCAGCGATCTTTAATGGTATTCATATTAATCCTCTAAATTCATTCCAATATCTTTTATGGATATTGATGGGATATGGATTGGTCACGGCAACTCTGCTTCTGAGTTTTGGTAGGCTCTCAGATATGTATGGTCGTGTCAAACTATTCAGGTTAGGATTTTTAATATTCACGTTAGGATCTTTATTGTGTTATCTTACCCCATCAACTGGAGATGCCGGTGCATTAGAACTCATAGGGTTCAGGATATTACAAGCTGTTGGAAGTGCATTATTCATGGCTAATAGTGCAGCTATACTAACTGATGCATTCCCGCCAAAGGAACTTGGAAAGGCGCTCGGTATCAACATGGTCGCATTAATGTCCGGGCAGTTTTTAGGCCTTATTTTAGGTGGTGTACTTGCAATATTCAATTGGAGATATGTATTCTTAATAAGTGTGCCCTTTGGAGTTCTTGGAACTATATGGTCATTTTACAAACTAAAAGAAATGTCTATTAAGTCTGAGAAAACAAAATTGGACGTTATGGGTAACGTTACATTTGTATCTGGTATTACGCTTCTACTCATAGGTGTAACATATGGGCTGATGCCGTATGGTAACAGTCCAATGGGATGGTACAATCCTTGGGTGATAGCTTCGATGTTAATTGGACTGGTATTGTTGATCCTGTTCCCAGTAATCGAAAGCAGGGTTGATTCTCCAATGTTCAGGTTGGATCTATTTAAAAATAGGATGTTCACCTATGCAAATGCAGCGGGTTTATTATCAGCCCTTAGTAGGGGTGGAATGATGTTCATGCTGATATTGTTGTTACAGGGTATCTGGTTACCGCTACATGGTTATAGTTACGCATCAACCCCATTTTGGGCTGGTATTTATATGATACCGTTAACAATTGGAATAATAATAATGGGGCCTACATCGGGGGCGTTGTCGGATAAGTATGGTCCTAGATGGATAGCAACAATTGGAATGTTAATATGTACGTTAGCATTCATATTATTGGCGTTACTTCCATACAATTTCACATACCTAGAATTTGGATCCATCTTGTTTATGATGGGAGTTGGAGGGGGAATGTTTGGATCTCCAAACAGTTCTAGTATAATGAATTCAGTTCCTCCACAAGATAGGGGAGTAGCATCTGGGATGATGTTTACAATTATGAACACGTCGTTTACAGCTAGTATGGCTATATTTTTTACCATAGTTATCGTAGGAATAACACAAAGATTCCCCGACGCTATGGCAACATCACTGGCAAGTATTGGTGCCATCCATTTAGCACCGATCCTAGGTAATATTCCACCCACAGCCGCACTATTTTCAGCATTTTTAGGATACAATCCTGTAGACGCTATATTAAGTGCATTGCCTCCGGCACTTGTATCAACCATACCTCATGCTACTTTAAACACGTTAACAGGTACAACATGGTTCCCGTCAACCCTTGAAAATGCATTTATACCTTCACTTAGGATATCATTCATAATTGGGGCTATATTCAGTTTAATAGCCGCATTATTATCTGCACTTCGTGGAAAAAGCTATATACATGAGGATGAAGTACTTAAACCGGGTTCAAAAGCCTTTTTAAAACAAGAGGAATATGAAAAACAAAATGAATCACGTCAAGGGGAATAAATAACCCCTTGCCTGCTTCTATATTTCAATAATTTTAAAATTTCATTTATTTTCTTTTAATTTAAAAAAAATAAGAAGTGTATAAATTTATTTGTTCTAACACTATTTTTTATGGTTTAATCTGATTTAATGGTATTATTTTTGTTTAATTTTACTCCTATAATTGAACCAATAATTCCAAACACAAAAAACAATGCAAATCCTACAATTATAGCCCCCACAATCAAACTTAGAAATAATGTTTCCTTTGAACCGGTATAACCTAGTGAATATACCAAATTAGTTGTCTGATTGATTGTTAATATCACCATTGTAACTAATGATACGATTCCACCAATACCTGCAGGTATTCCACCATTTACAAGTCCATCGGTGTAACTTCCTCCAACCATATATCCTGCAATCAATCCACCAATTACCGGCCCTATAAGATCTACATTTTTTGGTAGGTATAACCCAAAAATAATAGATAGTACTGTTGTTGTAATAAATGCTGCAAATATTGCCTTCCAATTTAGTTTCATATCATACATCCCCCCAATAGATATATAACCCTATTTCACAGGTGCATACGGTGGTATTATAAAATTTCCCTTTGTCTTGATATAAAATCCATTTTTTACCACATAATTGGAAAATCTCTGCACACTAAAATTTGGACCATCTTGGGATTCATTTTCAGATATATAACCGTTTAATAAATTTTCAAATTCAGATTCTGTTGCATTTGTTAAGATATCAAATGGATGCTGAGTACCCCATATATGTGTAGAATCAATAAAATATCCATTTAATTTTCCCATTGTAATTTCCATTTATAATTCCCCCTAATGATTATAATCTGTACATTTCCAGTATATAATAATAATTATAATCTTAAAATGTTTATTTAAGACTATTCAAGCTAAATATTGAATTTAACAAAAAGCCCATATTTAAAGATTAGTTGATGATAATAATTATGTACATATTCAAATATATATTTAATAAGTTCTTACATATTGAAATGAAAAATAGAATTATAATGAGCTGTTATTTATTCATTTAATACATAATATAATTATATTTTAATTGTGAATGTGTATAATATTTTGTTTAGATTTCTGACTAGGTTGATGATTATGATATGATTTAAATGATATTAAAATTAAACAAATTATAAAGGGGGTTGTTAACTTTGTTTTCACCAATATTTAATTATAATAATAATATTCTTAATAATATATCCGGAATTGAATTTTCTAGGGGTATAATTACCCAAGCTTCACTTATTCCCGAACTTGATTCAACTCTTAAGAAAAAGGCATATATACAATCTGTATATGCCTCAACAGCCATTGATGGGAACATTTTAACCATTGATGAAGTTAGCAAACTGTTGAATGGATCCGATGATGTGGTTGATGATAATAGTAAGAATGAAGTAGTGAACTATGGTCATGTCCTAACAAATCTCGATAAGTACCATGATAATTGTGTAATAACAGAGCAACTTCTATTCGATATGAATATGGAAATAACAAAAAATGTTAAGGTTGATACACCTAATGGTGAAAACTACCGGCATGTTGACGTCAAAGTCAAAGATATTGATACAGACAGGGTCAGATTTGTACCACCATCAAACATGAATGTCCCTAGATTGATGGACGATTTAATATCCTGGATCAATAGTTCAAATGATATTTCTCCCATTCTTGTTGCTGGTATAGTCCACTATGAATTTCTAAGAATTCATCCATTTAGGACAGGTAATGGTAAAACAGCAAATGCACTAACAAAATTAATTCTAAATACAAGAGGATATGATATTAAAAGATATTTTACCCTTGATGAATGTTATAATAATGATATTAATGCATATTTAAATGCATTAAAAACTGCAGATGACACCTTTGATCTTACACACTGGCTGGAATATTTCACAAAAAGTTTCTTCATATCAGTTACAAGGGTTAAGGCAGATGTTCAAAGACTATTAACAATTTCTCCTCCACCAAACGAGTTAGATAAACAACTTATTTTGAAGGATAATCAAATAAAAATTATTAACTACATCCAAGAATACGGTCAGATAACCAATAAAGAAACCTCTGTTTTACTCGAAATATCTTCTCAGGCATCCCACAACAACCTTAAAAAACTTCAAAAAATGAAGATCATAACCCGAAAGGGGTCTGGAAGATCAACATTTTACGTGTTAAACAGAGTAAATGAAAAACTCAGAAAACAGCTGATGAAATGATAGACAATAAACATTTGATGTTCTAAGTAATAGTAACTTTTTATATTACTTACAAATAAATATTTAAATTAAAATATAAGAATAAAATCTTATCTTGGGATAAAAAATAATAGATTCAGGTGAAATTAATGGGATATTTAGTCTGTGAAAAATGTGGAGGATATTACAAGCTCCAAAAAGGAGAATCACCAGAAGACTTTGACAATTGTCAATGCGGGGGTAAACTAAAATATGTTGATGACCTTGAAGATTATCCCTACAATAATAAAAATTCAACTGACAATTCTCTGTTTCAGGAATCTTCCTCAGTTGCAGATCCTGAAGAATTATCTAATTCTATTATAAATAATCCCGAAATGGATGTACTATATACTGAAACAATTGTTTTAAGATGGTTATTAATCTTCTTTATGTTTATTTTTATATTTTTTGTTGCTCTTTTATTGTATCAGAGTTTAATTATTCCGAATGAGGTGAATCCTTTAATTAATATTATATTGGCCATTGTCGTCATATCTATACTTTTTTCGACAAATTATATTATATTGCGTACAAAAATTACACAAAAATACTTATCAGTATCGTGTGGACTATTCAAACATATAATACAGTGGGAAGATATTACAAGCTGCCGTTTAGATAATTCAATTGAATTTAATGGTTATGGTATACGTTATGGTAGAATAAATGGAGAAAGGATTCAGGGATATGTTATGGGAAATTCAAAGGTTTTAATCTCGCTGAATAAAGGTAAATACAGAAATTTTATATTTACAACTAAAAATCCAGAAGAAATTATCATGTTGATAAGAAAACAAATAAGTTTAGTTTAAGATAAAATATTTTATGGTTTTAGTTTAAAATAATTATTTTTTTATACAGGAGTGTTATTAATGGTTTTTGATCTGCATTTAATACTACTTCCAGTCTTTGGTTTTTTAATTGGAGCATTTGTAACCACCATAGGTGGTGGAGGTGGAGTTTTCTACGTACCTGTTCTAACCCTGTTTTTTGATATTTCAACACAGCTTGCAGTTGCTACATCATTAGCAGCAGTACTTCCCACTACAATAATGGGTGCATTGAGCCATCACAGGCTGGGTCATGTGAATATACGTCTTGGTTTAATTTTTGGTATTGGAGGGATTGCAGGAACATTATTTGGTGCTTACATGGCCAATAAAATACCATCAATACTTTTAAGAAAGATCTTTGGGATTTTTCTCTTGATAATGACCGTTCCAATGATTATCAATGCACTTAATAGAAGAAAAAAATCCTACAAAAAAAATGATAATGTGAAACTAACAGGATACAAAACATTTTTAGGCTCATTTTTTGGTGTTGTTTCAGGAACCATGGCAGGACTTTTTGGAATCAGTGGAACACCCCCAGTTACTGCCGGATTATACATTTTCGGCCTTCCAGCTGTGGCTGTTGTGGGTACATCATTATTTGTACTCACTTTCAACGCTGTTTCAGGCCTTTCAGGATATTATCTCCTGGGACAGTTCAACCTTACACTTATCATACTATTAGGTGGTGGTGGGGCATTAGGAGCATTTATTGCGCCTTACATTGTAAAAAGAATCAATGAAGAAACTATTGAGAGGATATATGCCCCGCTTCTTGTAAGTTTAAATCTTATAATAAGTTTTGCCATGATCTTCTGAATATAAAAAAAAATATAAAAAATAGTAATTTTTTATGGGTTGAGTATAAACAAGTTGTACTGAAGATACGATGCAATACTTACCCAGATCAAGTAGGGTATTAGTAAAAGCCCTGCAGGTCGGGATATACGATAGAACACGAAGATGTTAATTAATATAGCAACCCATAATATTAGTACCATTATCAATCCACCGAATATACTGTGGCTTCCAAAAAAGACTAATGACCATAGAACATTTATACCCAGTTGGACAGCAAAAACTACAATGGCCATCTGCACGTCTTTTCTACCCAAACCTTTTCTCCATATTAAAAATAATGAAGCTCCAATAAAAACATATAATATGCTCCATATTGGTCCAACAGCCCAATTTGGAGGTGTCCATCCAGGTTTAGCTAGATAAACATACCATGTGGTGATCTCTTTTAATGTATATAATGTACCCACAGCACCGGCAACAAAAACTATTAATATTGAAACAATTAATTTAGGGATCTCACGAATACTGAAATTATCCATATAGCTCAAAACCTCCCTATCCATAGAAAATGTTATCTAAATATTAAAAACTTCCAATATAAATAATAATTTCATACAACATCTCAAATAAATATTTCGTTTATTATTACAAATTTTTAGATCAAAAATTTTCATAAATATTAACCCAACTTCAAATATTAGAAATAAATAAATCTTTCGCAAAAAAATACAAAAATATTAGAAATAACTAATAATTTGTGAAATCCCGGTGTAAATTTATGTTACCAAGTTTAAAATCATTTGAATCTACAGTTTTCCTATTGGCCATTATTCTCTGGATTTTATCTGAATATATAGGTACAGCAATAATACCAAATTTGCGCCGTCATGGACAAAAATAACCGAAGAACTAAAAAGAATCCACAAACTATAAGTTTCACAAGATAAAAGTTTTATTTTAGGTATGAAACCCGATGAAAGATTAGTTTTTGAACATAAATATGGACCATTCATTAACAAAGACAAAACTGTTGTTAACACCGGTTCATGGGTAAATGAACTTATAAATCCCGAATATCAAAATAGTTATGTTGAAATAGAAAATGGGATAATTGAACTCAAATTTTTTAAACACGGGTAACATTAGCTACAACAAGATAATTATGGACTGTATATTAATCATAACCCCCTATTATACGGGAATATGGTTATCATTGACAGATCAATTTACTAATTCTTTAAATCCTATTTTCATATTTTAGTTCTTGAAAGGTAATTTTAAATCTAGTACCATCAATTGTATCAACTTCTAATTTACCATCTAACTGGTTTATCAGACTATTTACAAGTTGAAGACCGAGAGTTCTTGAAGATTCCAGAACTAACTCTTTAGACATTCCTATTCCATTGTCAGCTATGGTAAGTTCGAGTTGATCATGATTAGACGAAAGTTTAATGGTGATTTTACCAATATGTTCCGGAAATGCATATTTAATACTATTAGTGACCAGTTCATTTATGATAAGTCCTAATGGTATGGCTGTATCAATATTCAAGCTTATATCATGTATCTCTAACACAGATTCGATGTCGCCGTTTAAAATTCCATAGGAATAGTATATATCCAGTATGAGTTTCTCAATATACTCTTTGAAGTTGATATTAGTGAGACTTGATGATTGGTATAGCTTTTCATGGATTATTGCCATACTCTTAATCCTACCCTGACTCTCCTTTAAAACACTTATAGTTTCGTCAATGTCTTCGAATTGTATCTGTAAATTCAGTAGACTGGAAATAATTTGCATATTATTTTTTACTCTATGATGAATTTCTCTTAACAGAACTTCTTTTTCGACCAAAGATTTTTTTAATTCTTTCTCATCCCTTACATTCTGTAAAGCCATGGTGTAAAAATGAGTGAGTCTTAGTATGGCCTCAAGATCTTTTTCACAATAATCTCGATTTGAATTAGAAATAGCAATCTGGCCAACTAACTCTTCTTTCAAAATAACAGGTACAGATAGAAATCTTTCTATTTTCATATTATGATAATCAATATGATCGGGGTGAGATGTTGCATTGTTGGTAAAAAATCCCCTTTTAATATTCAAACTGTGACCCATGAGACTTTCATATCTTCCTTCATCTGTGAGTTTTAACATTGGTTGATTATAATAGTTGTCTTTTACTGATGGGATCCGGGATATTAAAACCATTTCACGGGTTTTTGGAATTATCTCACCAACAAATCCCATACTGCTCCCTGTTAATTTTAATGATTCATGGAGTATGGTCTTTGAAATATCTTCTAAGCTGGTTTGTTTAGAAACTAAAGGTGTGTAAAGTTTATTTAATGCTTTGTTAACTTCCAATTCCCATTTAAGATCCTTGTTCTGTTTCTTTTGTACTGTCATATCGACAATTGAACTTATATACTCTTCAACACCGGGAATTTTGTCCACTGTAATTTGTACATCAAATATTTTACCTTCCCTGTTAATTATCCGGGTTTCATATTCTGATGGGGCAGATTCTGGGTCCATAATCCTTTTTTCATGATACTCCAACATTAAATTTAAATCATCTGGATGTATAAATTCCATCCAGTTCATGCGTCCCGCAATTTCCATGCGGCTGTAACCTGAAAGAAGTTCTGTCTCAGAATTGACCATGCTAATAATGCCATCATGACCATATATGATGGTAGCAGCCCCTGTATTTTCAAAAATAGTTCTGTATAAATTTTCTGATTTTCTAAGGGCATTTTCTGTTTTTTTACGTGCAGTAATGTCCATTAACATGCCAGATATTGTATCCTCTTCTAAAATGGCACTCACAAGTGCATTTACTGTTTTTCCGTTCTTTCCAATAGTTTCCACTTCATAATCAGTTACCTTTCCATCTATTTTTAATTTTTGGATCAACTGAAACCTATCTCCGGGATTTTTGTACAGCTTTATAATGTTATGCTGGTTCAAATCCTCTACAGAGTCATAGTTGTATATATTTATCATGGCATCATTAACAAAAAGTAACTCACCATCTAAACGTGATTTAAAAACTCCTACACTGGTATAATCAACCAGATATCTGTAATTTCTTTCGCTAATTTTTAATGCATTTTCAGTTACTTTATGGTCTTCAAGCGATTTTGCAAGTTTTAGGTTGCTGAAACTAAGACTTGATACCATTTCAGCAAATTTTAAATAGAAGCCCATTATTGTTTCAACCCTACTTAAAGTCCATTTGGGGACTTTTTCAAGTGCTTCCATATATTCTGCAACGTCAAATCCATACTTTTCAGCTTGGGTTTCAAATATTTTCTGATCTGGAATTTCATCTTCAAAAAAGAATGGGGCTAGAAATAAATTACCAACATGTTTTTGACCGAGCATTATAGGAGTAACGGCTTCCCATAAGTTATTTTTACATTTATATATTTCATATTCACCATGGCTCAGACCCTGTGTCATATAAACACCGCTTTCAACACAGTTCTTGCAACTTTCCTCATTTATCCTATGGAAATTAGTACATATATTCTGCCAGCCATTTGCAACAAGGATATTACCCTCCAAATCCAAGATTCCCACGCCCATATTGGTAATATTATAAAAATCATCCATTAACGATTGTATTCTAGGACTGTTAATGATGTTTTTAAACTCTTCCTTATCAACCTCATAATCTGGTGAAAGTATCTTATCCAACTTTAATCTTAACTTCTCCTCACTATCCTTTAATGCTTTTTCTATCATTATACGTTCACTTATATCTCTGGCAATTGATAAAACATATTCTTCTCCCTTCATGACGAATAAATGGGCATTGATCTCTACAGGTATGTTTCTACCATCCTTAGTCACATGTAATGTTTTAAAAGTTTTCTTTTTTTCATGGCAAAGATTTTCAATATTTAAAGGTATTTTGCTGATATTTTCGAGATTGTCAACATCCTGTGGACCCATATTCATCAATTCTTCACGAGTGTAACCTAAACTTTGACATGCTCGATCATTCACCTCCAAGAAGTTTCCAGGATTTTTTCCATGTAATTTATGCAGAAACATTGCATCATTGGCTTTGTTAAATACTTCACGGAATTTTTCTTCGCTTTCAATTAATTCTTCTTCAATATTTTTCCATTCTGTGATATCTTGTATAGTTCCATATGCATAGGGGCCGTGATCTTCGGTTGACATTATAATTTTAACACGTACAGCCATGTGTCGAATATCACCATTTTCTAATGTTATACGATGTTCTAATTGTGTGTCAAAAGCAGATTCTTTATTTTTCAATGATTTTTCCATATCATATAAAAAAAGCTCCACATCATCGGGATGTATAAATCTGTTAAAATAATCCTTAGAAGACATGGTGTAACTGCCTTCTTTAATAGCCGATGTACCAATCATGGTGTAAAAACGGTCATTGAATATGTAACAGTTATTTAATATATCAAATTCCCAGCTTGCGAGATTTGCGATCTCCATAGCATTTTCTAACTGTACTTGACTCATTTTAAGTGCTTTTTCAGTATTTAGAACATCCCTAAACTCTTTGACCATTAAAAATCTTCCCCCATAATCAGATAAAATCTTTTGATCTACAGATTTTATAAAGAATCCATATATGAACTCAGAAACGTGCTGATATGTTACTTATCAATTCTAAGTGTATAAATTTTTTATGGTAAAGTATAAATTAATTAATGCCTATTAGACACAAGTTAAAAATATTATATTTAATAGAACTTATAATTCCTAAAACAATAGAAATAGTAAGTGGTACAAAATTATGGGACTCATAAAAAAATTAATATTTACAGTTATATTTCTGGTGGTTGCAATTTTATTTTTAATTGCCGCCCAAAGTACGGTTGGAAATTATAACTATTCTCAATCGTCCAATTTAACATCACAAACAGCAAATTCTACAGTTTATATTCAAAATGGAGTTACAGGTGTAGTCACAATTAATGATCCTTTCCTCAATAGAACAACTAGAATAGATGTTATATACGATCCACTAGACACTGGTTCAGGATTTATTGTTAATAAAAATGGTTACATCATAACAGCTTTACATGTTATTGGTGATCTGGATTCCCTCAATAAACAGACGCTTAAAACAATGGATAGTAATGATATAAACCGTTATGTTGAAAGAGCAGCTGTTAAAGGTTATATCTCAGAATATAATCCAGAATTAAATTCTGAAATTGCTGCTAATACCTCAACAAATCCTGATAAAATTAATTCAAATATAACCACCGACTTTCTGATTGAAAGAAATCTTGTAGCTGTACAATCATCAAAACAGCTTATTAAAGTAAATCTACCAGGAACTCAAAGCACTCCGCTCAATGCAACTTTGGTTGCCACAGGAAATCCAAGTGCAGATGAAGATGTTGCACTACTCAAGATCAGTACACCAGTTACAAACCTACATACACTTGCAGTAAACTCGAAAAAACCAGTTATTTTCGAAGGTCTGCATATTTACGGATATCCAGGTTTGGATAATGCTGAGAACTCCTTTACTAATCCCTCCAACATAAAACCAGAATCTTCTTCGGGATTATTAACTTCTGAAGTTTATAAAAATGGCACAAATTCAGATTCATTCGATATTAACTCGATATATGAAAACATTGCAAATTGGTTTATGTTGATAGCATACCCTGGAACAACAACTAACAGTAATAACACGTTATACTATGGAACCACCGCTGCTACAACACAAGGTTACAGTGGAGGACCTGTAGTTGATTCACATAATAATGTGTTAGGAATCATAATTTTTAGTATTGAATCAGATAAGGCATTTAAAAAACAATTAAGATTCACTTCAAGCTTGTTCCTATCATCGCAGTACATTATTCAGTTATGTAAAAAGAACCATGTTCCAATAAAAGTAGTGAATTCCTAAAATTTTTACAATAACAACCATAAAACCAGATATAAGTGCCAACTTTGTACTGTGATATATAAAAAAAAGAGTTATATTGGAGGATCAATGTATGATGATCATTAAATCACCACAAGAAACTAAACTGATTATTTTCGGTAATCCTAAAGCCGGCACCGATTTAATGCTTGCCGATCATGACTTTTCAATAGATCTACCTCTTAAGATAGTATTAAAAAAAAATAAAGAGGATACAGCTGACTTGGAAAGATGAATGGTAATTAAACAGTAAGTACAAGAAGACTACAAACATAGGTAATATAGTATGATTACAGGAAGAATACAGTAAGGTTACAAGTATAGTAATGGTGTAGTATAATTATACTTGAGTATTTCTTCAAATAATAGGCTCCCTGTACCTGCCTAATATGCCTGTAGAGATGTTTTGAGTTTGAATAAGTGCATATATTTAAAGCATTTAACCGATAATCATATTATTAATAAAATAGTTCCATCTGTGCTTTTCGTTGATGCTATTCTTCTTTTGATAAAAATTCCTATGATTCCTCCAATTACTCCAAAAATACCATAACATATTATTAGAACGAATAAAGTTAGTGCCAATGTACTTGCTGAATCACCAATGAAAGTCCCAGTAAAGTAATAGGTTCCTATAAAAGAAATTATTGCAAGAATAATACCTACAATTGCACCATTAAATACACCATACTTGTAATTTCCTCCGATAGCAAAACCAACGTATAATGTTGCTAATATTATTGCCAAAGTACTTCCTATAAGAGTTGGGAGTATAAAAAGAAGTATTATACCTATTATTACACCAATTAACATTTTCAAGTTCGTATTCATCTATCTCACTTCCATTAAAACATATACACAATATTTTATGGACTGATATGACTCCAAATTTAATACATTGAGATGATATGTTGCCCGTCCCTTTTTCATTATATGTCCCAGTTATGGGTATCCAACTAAGACCATAATATATGAATATGGATAAAAGTATATAAAATAAGTACTTTTAATCTATTTTTAAAGAATTCTTATAATTCCATTATGTATCAAGTCATTGCTACTTAATTAGATTGGATTTACTAAATTTACATTGCGTATTATACATTATTTTTAATAGAATTAATTAAACAGAAACATCATATAAAATAACAATTATTTTCAAGATATTTACCTTTCAAAGTATAGCATAATGGGTTTTAATGGGACATTTAAGTACAAAAACTATAATAGTTTTAAAATTAATTATATCTAAAATTGAGTATTAAATCCATCAAAATTAAGTTTAGAAAACGTTAAAATAACTTAGATTAAACTAAAGTAACCTAATAGATTAAATTGATATATGGACAGCAAACTGTAGAAGTTAATTTATTATCTTTAAAATAGGGGGATTAATTTTTTTGTTATACAGAAATTTTGGAAATACTTGTAAAAAAGTTTCAATACTTGGCTTTGGATGTATGAGACTTCCAATAATTAATGGAAAGCCAGATAATATTAATGAACCAATTGCAACCGATATGATTCGTTATGCTATAGATAATGGAGTAAACTATGTTGACACAGCCTATCCCTATCATGGTTCATCAGCCCATGAAGGTGGGATGAGCGAAATTTTAGTTGGAAAAGCATTAAAAGATGGATACAGAGATCAAACATACTTATCCACCAAACTTCCAAGCTGGCTAGTACAAAAAAGGGAAGATTTGGATAATTATCTTAATAAACAACTTAAACGACTTCAAACTGATAGGATAGATTTCTATTTACTTCACGGCCTTAACAGACCTTTTTGGGATAATTTGATTGGGTGTGATGTTTTTGAGTTTCTTGATTCTGCAATTGAAGATGGGAAAATAGGATATGCTGGTTTTTCGTTCCATGATGAATATGAAGTTTTTAAAGATATTGTTGATTCATATAAATGGAGCTTTTCACAAATACAGTACAACTACATGGATCAAAATTTTCAGGCAGGGAGAGCTGGTCTTGGATATTCAGCATCAAAAAATATGGGTACCGTTATAATGGAACCACTTAGAGGTGGCTGTTTAACAAAAAACATTCCTGATGATATTAAGTCCATATGGGATGATGCCTATATCCATAGAAGTCCTACTGAATGGGCTTTAAGATATGTTTGGGACCAGCCCCAAGTCAACGTGGTTTTAAGTGGGATGAGTACATTGGAACAAGTTGTTGAAAACATACAAATTGCAGAACATGGCAAAATCCACAGCCTCACAGATGATGAGCTTGACCTTTATATAAGAGTTAAGGAAGCTTACAATAGTAAAATCCATGTATCTTGTACCGGATGCAATTACTGTATGCCTTGTAGAATGGGAGTTGACATCCCACTAAATCTTAACTTGTTAAATGATACTTATATCTACAAGAATTTGGATAAACCAACGGGAAATTATAGCTTTCTTACAGCTAAAAAGATGAGCGCATCATACTGTACAGATTGTGGTGATTGTTTAGATAAATGCACTCAAAACATCCCCATAAATAAATATCTTAAAGAAACCCGTGAAACTTTCGAGAAATGACCTAAAAACTTCTATAACTCTGTTATATTTTACATAAATCCCTAGTTGTATTTTAAGTTAATATATGAATTTGTTTTATCTATTTTTTTAATTTGAGATACTTCTTTTCAGGTTACATATAAAATTAATATACTTTTTTTTATTAATTTAAATTTTACTTTTAAAGCTAAAAGTTTTAATATATAAACATTAAATTATTACTTTGTTATTAATTGAACTATCCAGAGGGATGCTATGAATGATTTATTTTACTGGTTATTTATTGGAACTAAAGGCGGTATTAATCGCGTTAAAATTGTAAAATTACTCCATGAAAATCCCTACAATGCAAAAAATATTTCAGATAAACTAGAATTAAATTATAAAACTGTTAGACACCATTTAAGATTATTAGAAGAACATGATATCGTTATAACTCCTCCAGGTATCCGATATGGAGCAGTATATTTTCTCACTGAAGAGATGAAGGAAAATTATGATTTGTTAGAACAAATTCAGGAAAAAAATAGATCTAAGGTGAAATAAAATGAACCTAATCGTATTAAACTACATAATAGACCATCCAGTTGATATAATTTTGGGGATAGCAAATATTTGTCTGATAATTGGATTAATGAGTATCTACTGGAAAAGTTACAAACATTATAGAACAAGATTCTCACTAGGCTTGGTCTTATTTGCTGCGTTTTTACTTATCCATAATTTACTGTACGTAATAACATTTATGACATATCAAAATTTTTGGGGAGGGTTAGAGCATAATATAATGTTTTTAGTCAATTTAAGTGAGTTTATTGGTCTAGTCATACTATTGAAAGTTACATTGAGTTAAAAATAGGATAAATTTCTGTTTTTATTTTTTTTTTAATTTATACTATTCAGATTTGTTTATTTGTTTATTTTTTTTCTATGGATAATTATTGTCAAATTATTGTATAATTCTTGTAAAATATTCATATACATAAATTATAATAATAATATATAATGAAATTGTATTACAATAGGGAAGTGATAAAAAATGTTGAAAAAAATTGTGAGTGTATTTGTCATGTTTTTGATCCTGATGTCCTTTACAGGATTTGCAACAGCAAGTACCACAAAAAAAATTAGTTCGGTCTACTGGGATAACAACGATAATCCTGCAGTTGATAATGTTGTAATCACAATTGACACCAACATCACCTACAATACCGGCAGTTACTTTTCAACAACTAAAATTAACATGGTTGGTAAAGTTGAAAGTTTCACCGATACAGAAATCAATGTTAAATGCTTTGAAAGAACAAATTTCACCTATTATACACCAAAATCAGGCACTGTAACTAGAATAAGCAATAAAACCTATTATCAGACACTATATAGATAAAAAAAGAAATACTGGGAATTAAATATTATTTAAGAGATTTAATGACTGCTCCAAGTAGATTAGTTGAGTTTTGATAAACATTTGAATCAGGGAGCCATTCTGGGATCTCGTAAACAAATACTGGAGTTCCTGTTGCAACTATTGGATCATCAACTTGTTGTATAGATGTGCCTTCAGGTTGTTGATTCGTATTCCGTGTGTAGTAATTGAAACTTGGAAGAAAACTATGGACTGATTCGCCTAAGGAAACAGATTTAGAATCCATACTAGGGGTTGCAATATAATATCCATTACTACCATACCCCTTTTCATGGTCGTGAACTATTATAACCAAGCTATAATGTGATTTTTTAATATCTGGAATAACATATTGTGCAACAAGATCTTGACCGTTAGCACGTCCCACAGAGAAGTCTGTTGGATCCTTTGTGACATTGACCTGATAATTAACAATTTCAATGTTATGAGATTGTGAATATGATTTTACAACACTTGGTAAAACTTCTTTTGCAGAAATTTCCCTAGGGTGCATACCAGTTACAACTGCAATTACTGGACCTGTATCGCTAGGCTGTGAATAAACCACCTTGGTAACAGAACCTAAACTATTAGAGCCCAATAAAGTGGTAGATTCTCCAGCATGTCCCAAATTTAATGTTAATGCAAATGCTATTAGAATAACCGGGATTATTATTAATAGTGAATAAAATTTTACTCCCCTTTTTCCCTTCTTTGGCCTATCCGGGGAATTCTTTTTATAAAAATCCTTAAGGTTTTTATAAACAGTTAACTTTTCACCACAGTCACATGTGTCATCAAAGTCTTCAGGTGATTCGCCTTTCTGAAGCTCATAACATTTACCGCATTTATCACAGCATAAATATGTCACAGTAAAATTCCTCCAATAAAAAAACAAATTATAACAGGCTAAATATTTTTCTCTTTTTAATTCTTGTTAATATAACATAAGATATTATTTAAATTCTCAGTTTCCAATTAACATGGTTAAAATAAGTATACATTCCAAACTATTATGATATTTTGAGAAATGTTATAATACCAAAACCTTTGATAATCATATAAATTAAGGTATAATCAATTTATTATACATATACTTTTGGTCGAAAGATTATTTAAAATTAAATTTTTTTTATATAAAAATATTTTTGAGAATTAAATCTTCTTAACAAACTCTATTGCATGCAAGAGTAAATGGTATAAAATTGCCATTTTAACGACATATTCTATCACAAGTAGTTTTACAATCCTCACAATACCATCTACTCGATTCAATGTCTCTTTTAACAGTTTTATATCTGTTCCCTGAGCGTATTTATATATGGGATCCCTAGTAATATTAACCTAATTACTAGGATAATTTGATTAACTGAACACCAGGATATTTATATAAAGGTTGTAATAATCCCAATTAGTGGAATAAATATTTCGGGAGATTCATATCTCACCCTATCTTCATTTGGAGTGGGAATATATAGAAATACAAGTGACTAAATAACAGAAAAGCATAGCAAAAACAGGCAGGATAATTGACTGGCTTATGGTACCAGATATGGCAGTATTTTACTTTATTTCATTTCCAGTTGGTTAATATCTCTTCTCTTTTAAAAGTGATTATGCTTATGTGGAATAGTATTAGATCAACAGTTAATAGGATGGATGAAATGATCAACAAATTATTCACATGCAGTGCAATAAATCCAATCTCACTTAGGATGTAAATACCAAAGAAGGGAATTATAATTAATTGTCCTAGTTGTTGGGCTGTTCGTACATCATTTACTCTTGCAGATAGAATAACACCCAATTCAACAGATAATAGACATGCAAGTGGAGTAACCATAAACATCATTACAGCCATGTCCCAATTAGGAAAAAAGAAATAGCCCAACGTGTTGTAAGTCATTTGATCAATTAGAGTCATGAATATAATAAAACCGATATATATTGCTATGATAGCTGGTAAAAATGAAGCAAAACATTTACCTAATAATATTTCACTGTCTGTTGTGGGTGTTGCAAGAAGAGGTTCTATACTCTTTTGAACCTTCTCACCAATTAAACTGTAGGACGCTATCACAGTTGTAATGGATGCAGCTAATATAACAAAGAAGAATAGAAAAGAATTTAAAATAGGGGGAAGTACAGTTGCAGGTATACTTCCAGTATCTGAACTAGATACACCAATTGTTAATGGGAGACCAATAGAGAATAATAATGGTAAAAGAACTACAGAATAGATAACACTCTTTTTGTTTCGGAATATACTAAAGTCTTTAGTTGCAATAACCCATGATTTCCAGATTTTCATCAATTTTTCCCCACAAATTTCAGATAAGCATCTTCTAATGTAGGACTTAATTCAGTAACATATTGAATATGTCCACCTGCACCTACAACCGTATTCACTATTTCAGGATTTTCTATTTCAGGATTTACAACATCAATAATTATCTTATTTTCATCGAGAACTATTTTCCTAGATATTAAACTATCCAATGTTTTTAAAATAGAATCAGTGACTTGTTCTAATTGTATTACTGTCTTTTTTCCCCATAAAGATTCTTCAAGTTCTTTTGGAGTTCCTATTACCTTCAGTTTGGTGTTTAATATTCCAATTTTATCACAGAGACGCTGAGCTTCGTCGAGATTATGTGTGTTTAAAAAAATAGTTTTATTCTCTTTTTTTAACTCTAAAATAAAATCTCTTACAATTTTGGAGGATTCAGGGTCTAGGTTTACTGTTGGTTCATCCAGAAATAATATCTCAGGGTCATGAATAAGTGCACGTGCTATTGCAATTTTTTGCTTCATTCCCTTAGAAAAGGTTCCAACAGCTACATCCCTTTTATCCCAAATACCCAACATCCCAAGCAAACGTTCAATATTCTCTTTTCTCTGTGATTCTGAACATTCATAAAGTTTTCCATAAAAATCTAGGTTTTTATATGCGCTTAATTCACCATAAAGACCCACATTATCGGGTACTAGGCCGATAAGTTTCCTGATCTTTAAAGAATCCTTTTCATTGCTAACATCATAACCATTTATATGGGCTTCGCCAGCTGTCTTAGATATCAGACAACATAACATTCTCACAGTAGTTGTCTTCCCGGCACCGTTGGGACCAAGAAAACCGAAAATTTCACCTTTATCAACATGAAAAGTTATATTATCCACTGCTTTAACATCTCCAAACAACCGGGTGAGATTTTCTGCATCAATCACAGCGCATCAACCCTTAAAAATAGGTATTCTAAACAATATAATTCCAAGCCTGTTATTATACTATATTCGTGTCTCATGTGGTGTCCTTTTTTTAGATACTCATAATATCTGCATGGAAATAATTGTTTTAAAAAAAAAGAATTTATGGGAATTTAAATTAGAATATCCTTAATTTAAACTCCAACGTTTATGTAACTAATATATATCGATTTAATCAAACAGAATTAGTTCTGTTTATTTTTCTTCAGGTTTTTTAGTTACAATATTTTCAGTTTTCGTTGGTTCTGAAGTTTTGCTTGCTTCCTCTTTAGGAGTTTTTAACAAATCTAAAACTGCTTTAGGTTGATTTTCCATTACATCATCATTTTTTAAAGGATTTAAATTCTTTTTAGGAATGGTAGCTTCTGCATTTTCTGTTTTGAGGAAATTTGATATGTCGGTTATGCTGTTCATCAGTGGAGCAGGGAATATTATAGTTGAGTTTTTCTCGACTGCTATCTGGTTTAGAACCTGCATGATCCTGAGCTGTAATGCAATTGGATGTTCGGATATAATATCTGCTGCCTCACCTAATTTAGCTGCAGATAAATATTCACCGTCAGCAGCAATAATTTTAGCTCTTTTCTCCCTTTCAGCTTCAGCCTGTAATCCTATTACACGTTTCATGTTTTCGGGAAGTGTAATATCTTTAATTTCAACCGTTGTAACACTTATTCCCCATGGTTCACTGTGGTTGTCTATGAGTTCTTTTATTCTAAGGTTTATTTTAGGTGTTTCTGATAGTATTTCATCTAGATTAAACTGACCAACAACACTTCTTACAGTTGTCTGTGATATCTGGTTCACTGCCCGTGTGTAATTTTCTACTTCTACAACTGCTTTGTAAGGGTCTACAATTTTAAAGTAAGCTACTGCAGCCACATCTATTGAAACGTTATCTTCTGTAATAATTTTCTGGGATTGAATAGGCATGGTTATTATCTGTAATGAAGGTTTTACCATACGAACCACTAGTGGTATTATTATTCGCAATCCCGGTTCCTTAATTCCAATGACCTTACCAAGACGGAATACTACACCCCTTTCATATTGATTCACAATTCTTATTGAAAGTCCCAGAATAATTAAAATTATAATTACAACAATTACTGTTGTTATTGGATCTACCATATATTTTAACCTCCATATTATTCAAATTTGTTTCATTTAATATTATACTCTTTAATCCTTTTATAAATTATGATGATACTATTCTAATGTTTATTTGTTCGCTTATATTTCTTTCATGGATGAAAGAAACTTCCCAAATTTAAATACCTTTTCAGGACATGACAATTCACATTTCAAACATCCCATACCATTACAAAGGTCTGTTCTAACTGTTGCTTTGCCATTTTCCATTTTAAGAGCACATTCTGGACATGTTTTTGTACAAGTTTGGCAGTTGGTGCAATCTTCAAAAATTGCTTCTAGTGCTGATTTAATTTTAACAAGCTTAAGACCTTCATCTCCCAGTTCTTTAATGTCCCTCTCAAAAATTCTGTGGATCTGTGGATCTGTAACCTTTGGTGGACTTTTCTGGTAGCCGTATTTATTTAACCAGTCATTATACATCCAAAATGGCATTCCCTGTTCAGACACAGCTAGCTCTAAAGAATATATCTTTTCAAATATTGGAGATGTTGCAAGCATTATATGTTTGCTACGCATACCTTTTGCTATATCCTGTAATTTTACAAGTATATCCGGGTTCATAACAATCTCACTTGCCATTGCAAGTGAGGTGTTTCCGAGTTGATATATATCTTTAGAGGAGGGAGGAATCTGTCCCACGTCGAGTGATTTGTGTGGATCAACATAGAATCCAGATGCACCAGCCATATATGTTGAATCAATATCAGTTAAGAGAATATCGGCCTCTTCTGCAAGTGTCAAATAAGCAGCCCTAAATGCACCTAATGCCTTGCCGATCATTATTATATCCTTTTCTGAGATGTATATTCCATCCTGCATATTGATCCTATGATCCGGACTTTTAATTTTGGGGGTAGAAATAATATTCATATCCATCCCTAAACTGAAAGCTGCAATAACTCCTGTTCCTGTTATACCATTCGACTTTCCATCCATAACCCCTTTAGAAAGAACTTTTCCAGTAATAGGATCTACAGTATTCCCCTCCTTGACTATTAGTTCTTTGTCTAGTACCTGGCTTTTCCAACCCGAATCAATCTTTTTAAAATCACATATTGCGCCCGGTGAAGCTAATTTGCCTTTCTCGATCATTTGTCCTTCTATTGCCGGTCCTGCAGCTGCTGAGCAGGTATAAACCTCTCCATCCATGACCAATGCAATTTCAGCATTGGTACCAAAATCAATCACCAGATAAACACCTTTCTTTTCTAAAATATCTGATTTAAAAAGCATAGCAAGTGCATCAGCACCTATTTCATGTTTAATAGCTGGTGGAATGTATACTTTAGCTTCTTTATTTATTATAAGTCCTATTTCACCCGAGATGACTGTTGTTGCATCTCTTGAAGGTGGTTTAATATTTAATCTTTTGAGAATGTTCTCTCCCCAGTAGGCTAAATCCCTGATCTCTATATTTTGGAATATTGAGAGCTGGATGGGATTACCGCAAACAGCAACCCTTACAACATTTTCAATGTTTATACCTAGATTCATTATTACATTATTTATCGTTTCAATGAGAAGGTTGTGGGCTGTTTCCTTACCAACCTCTATTGCAAAATGAAGATGATCAACCACATTAGCACCGGGAAGAGGATGTCTAAGTGTGATTGCTGTTGAAATTATCTTTGAATTATCAAGATCAATTGCTTGTGCCCTAATACCGCTGGTTCCTATGTCCAAAGCTATTCCATATTCATTTTTCATGGATTTGGCCCCTTATTATAATTAAAGCAAATTATTTAAGAATTATTTGAACATGTTTAGATTATAAAAATGTTTTTCTTAACTTTTACAAAATACAACCTTAGAAGTTTTTCAAAAAAAAATTAAAAAATGTGAGAATTTGATTTTATCTAGGAATACTCTGAAACAAATTCCCCTACAATGCTTGAATATTCTTTTCTAAGATCCTTCCAATTTTTATGATCTTTTACTATGGCGTCAGCAAGTCTAGGGGCATGATACGCCTCTACACCGTAGACACTCATAGGGAAAGATTCTACAAAATCTTTTCTTACTGCCCCTCCACCACATCCAATGGCCGGTACTTCAAGACCTTCTTTCTGTAGTGCTGCAACCACTTTAGGGAAAACAGTCATAGTGGTTGTCATAAGAGCTGTTCCAGTCAGTAATATCGGTTTATATTCCTTTACTGCCTTAACAACTTCTGTTGTTGGCACATCTCTTCCCATATCTATTGCTTCATATCCACCGGCTCTTAAGAACATGACAACAAGGTTTTTACCAATATCATGCGGGTCACCTTCAGCCACAAATGAAACTGCAGTTCCTTTTGTTTCACTTTTATGGCCTAAAACCTTCTCACATTCTTTTACACCTTCCATCATTCCATCCCCTGCAAGCATGAGATCTGGAAGGAAATAAAACCCTTTAGTATAAAGGACGTTTACTGCATCCATACCTTTCATTAGTCCGTCATTAATTATTTCAATAGGAGATATACCATCATTTAATGCTTTTTGAACATTTTCAAGAGATGCATCTCTATTTTCGTAGAGAACAGCCAGGGCTATAGACTTGAAAGGTTCTTCTGTGGGTAGAATACTAACCACATCATCATCATCTTCTGGTTTTATTGCTGGCCCCTCAATTTCCACATTATATCTCACATGTACCGCATTTTGGTCCATCCTTTCTTCTAACTCTTCATATTTCATTTCCTTCAACCCCCTAGAGTTCATAGCTTTTTGGGTCAAATTCAGCTATTTTTCTTGAGTATTTTCTTAGGCATTCATCAATAAATTGTTCAGAGTCTGTTGGAAGTTCCTCGAATATTTTTAGAGCACTGTCAAGGGAGTCCCTTTCAAATCTTGTGAGATACATTTTTTTAGCATCAATAGCTTCATTAATTATTGCTCCTGCTTCAAGAGCAGCTGCCCTAGCTCTGAGATAAGGATTTTTACCGTATTTTACTATTGCTTCCCCTATCCTGTGTGCATTATCATAGGCCAATATCAATGCCTGAGGATCTCTGTATTTATCAGTGAGTGTGTAAAGATCTCTTAAGGTTTTTTCCTCTCCCGTTTGGTGGGCTGTGTTCATAAGGGCTGCTTCATAACCTGTTGCTTGTAACCATACTTCTGGAGTTGTTCCGCCCATTTCTTGTCTGTGATAAACAGATTCATTACTCCAAACGTCACATACAGCTGCTGTTAGGTTACCCATAAGGTCTGAGTGTGCACAAACTGCATTTTTACCTTCCATACATATAGGAACTCCACTAATTGATTTAATTATAGGATTTTCATACCCACAATCTTTTAATGGACCAATAGCACCGCATTCAACAGCTACTAAACTTCGAGCTCCAGCTATAGCCCTAGTAAGTGCGGCTAGAGTGTGTGAACAATCTTTATCAAGTAAACCTCCAGCCATGAACATTGCTGTATTAGCTTGGGCACAATCAGTATCTCCTGCTGGTCTGCAGTCGTACTTTTTACATATATCAACTATACGTTTCCACATGTACTCCATATCGATACTACCAAGAACTCCTATACCAAATAATATGGCTTTAGGATCTCCACGGGCTATACCATAATCAGAAACTGATTTTCCCCCCATAGTCTCTATTGCAACACATGATGCACCGTTTGCAGCACTTGCTTCTATGGATTCTATGACCTTGTTATCATAGTCAGAACCTCTGAGTCCTGGATGTCTCTCTTCAATCCTTATATCTGCAGGTGTTGCCATTAATGAAACTTTGATATCGTATTCATCATGATATTTCTCCAAGATATCTGCTTGGGCTTGTGTACAATCTGCAGTCCATTCAGGATTGTTTGTTTGCTGGAAAATATGTTCTTGTTCCAACATAAATGCCGGTAATCCTATGGATACTGCTCGATCACAAGCACTTTGCGTTATGTTTCGACATTCAGAAACCATTTGTTCTTTTGATTCTTCAGAACCTTCTACAGGAGCGACTTTAATTTCAGGAACAACATAACCAGCACCTATTTGCGTATTCCATCGCTGGCTAGTTGGGTATTTGGCTCGTCCGAAAACCATTTCATCAGGGTTTTTATATGCCATTTTAGTAAATCTTTTCATTCTAGATCACCTTGTAAGTAAATCCTTTCATTATAGATCACCTTATATTTATTATTGTATGCGTATTCTATAAATCTTTTGGAATTTTATTCGAATTCTATGTAAATATTTCCAAGTTTAATCAATTTAAATCTCCAAATAAATTGATTCATTAGTTATATGGAAAAAAAAGTTTGTAAAATCAGTAAACTATTAGTTTATGGTTTAATGGATTGTTGAGCAAACTTAAAATAATCAACAAAAATAGAATAATATTAAAATATTGTAAAAATAAATCATTAAACAGATATTATCATTTTAGTTTTAGCAAAAGGGATCATAATATTGTTTAGCTGCGGAGGACTTGTTAAAATGGTGGTTGATGAGGCTATAGATATAATAGAAAAATTAGATGGAACAGTTGATGTTCAAAAACTTTCAGACGAAGATAAAGAAGTTCTAATTAAAATTGAATCCAGTCGTAACAATGATATTATACCTGTTGTTAACAAGGGTTTGGAGGAATGTTTAAGCAGAGAATTCTGTCTAGTCCTGCTTAAAACTGAGGATTTTAGAATTCCATCCGAACCAACAGTTCTTCTTGTAACAGATAGTGGCCGAATTTTAGGTCAGGAGCTGATTTCTCCCGAAGATAAGAGAAAGTATACCCATAACAATAATGTTGTTTTTCTGAGTAATAACTTCATAATTTTCAAGCCAGATAGCGTGACCCGAAGTGCAAGTGTGGAAAAACAGTTATTTATTCTACCCGCAATCCCATTTCCCGAGTTAAATGATGTTACAACTATATCTGATGTTGTATCCTGTAGTCCCTCAACATTAGGGGATAAATATCTTAAAGACAAGTACAATTATCCCGATGATCCCCATCTTGCAACGATAATTGTTGCTTTCTCAAAAAAAGAGTAATAATTATTGAATTTTATCATAAAATTCATTTCTTGCATCAACCATTGCCTTAATATTTGCAATGGGAGATCTGGGTGCTAATCCGCAGCTAGGTGCTAATATATCCACTCCAGCATTAAGTGCTTTTTTTACTTCTTCTTTAACATCTTCGGTGGATCCCCTAAATAGTGTTTGGGTTGAGGATATGTTTCCAACTATTTTTGAAGATGTTTCACCACCCATGCTCATGACCTTACCACCTACCCTTAAAACTTTTCCACCCTTTTCAAGGTCATGTTTGGCCTTTACAATATCCACATTTTCCTCCACACTGATTGCATCATAACCTATACTTGCCATATCGTGAATAATTGGCTGGCTTGATCCGCATATGTGGAGAATTTTTTTCGTTCTTATTACATTTGCAAGGTCTTCAAGTCTTGGTTTTACAATAGTCTTAAATTGGAGTGGATCTATTAGTTCTGGTGCTGCTGTTGGTTCGGCAACACATATAATATCTGGTTCAGCTTGTGATATGGCTTCTGCATAATCCATACATGCATCAAGAGAGTTATCCACGGCATTTTCAATATCTCCCGGCCTCATCTTCATGTCTCTTAACATATTCTCCACACCAAGTAAATGTCCTGTGAGTGTGAAAGGTCCTGTAATTCCAACAATAATTGGAAGTGTATCACCATATTCTTCCTTTAATCTTTTAATGGCCTCAAGAACAACTGGAATCCGTCCTTTATTTAGGAAATCTCTTGGTATCTCTATATCACTAGCCGTTCTAAATGGTGTTTCTGTTATTTGTGGGGTTCTTTCAATGCTCCCCAGATTTACTTTACAACCCATAGCTTCTGCTTCAACTGTTAGGCAGAAGGGTATCCTTGCACATTCCAGACCTGCAAGTTCATGAAGGGAGCTGCCTAAAATTGCCATCATATCTGCATTAATATGTGCTTCAGGCCAATATACATCTGTTTTTTCCATAGCTTCGACTATTGCTATTTGTGTAACACTAAGTACTGGAATTATATCACTTTCTTCACCTGAAAGTACTTTTAAAACATTGCTTTTTATATTCATGGTTTCACGTGGTTAAATTTTTTTTTTAAATACATTTAACTAGATTTATAATAGTGTGACATATCCGGTATTAATATGTAAATATTTTTGGATTAGGGATTATCTAAATTTTCCCTATTGGTAGTTTTTACGACCCATTCTTCTATTAATTAGAGTATTATGTTGTTGGATATGGATATATTTTTCCTATTAAACGAGCTTTAAATCAGTTTAAAACAATAAAATGAAGACAACACTAATATTATTCACTTCAGGATTTATCGAATAAAATTATGGAAACAAATCAAAAAAAGAGTTAAAAAATTTATAAAATGTTAAGAACCTTATTTTTTTATTCTGGCTTGTAAAACAAAGCCAAAGCTCTAACATAGTACATCTGAGAGTATGGCAGTAAAATTAAAGCTAATATTAAAGATATTATATAAAATGGAACACTACCAGTTGAAACACTGAATATGAAACTAATTAGAGTCCCTATACTGAATATTAATAAAAAGATAACTCCTGTTATTACATACCATTTTATAAGGTTAGCCCAACCTATATCTCCAATTATTTCAATTATTTCCCCTAATCTAAATGCAGCAGCAAATTCTCTTTCATAAGCCATATTTGCTATTGCTAGAAGGAATAATGGCAGAATTACGAGAAATTCAATTAATAAAACAATTATATACTGATTTAACAAGTTAAATGAAATTATAAATAAATTCTCTATACCCGTTAAGATTCCAGTAACTAAAAAGTTTATTGGACTCGTGCCTGTACTTCCCACTATAGCAGTGATATCTAATCCAAATGATGATAAGCCACCCAGTAATAGGAGTATAATTAAGAAAACAAGAATTGGCGGCAATATTAAGTATACCATAAAGGTTAAAAACACTTTAACACCATCTATTAAGAGACTTTTCAAGTTGTTAAATTCGGGTGGTTTATTTTCACCATCAACAGATGTTTTTACTATTCTAAAAAGGTAACCATCTACTAGAAGTCCTGAAATTAATCCAATAACAACAAAAATCAGCACTATTGCATAGTTTGTTATATCGATCAAATTCAATAGGGACGATATTCCCCCGATCACTATGAAAATTCCTAATACAATAATTTTCTTCCAATCTGAAACTGGATATTTCATAGAATCTTTTACTAATTCGGTTATATTCATACTTTTTTTACCTCATATTTGGATTACAATGATAAAGATATGGAAATCTATCATATAAAATTATATCAGTTAGTTTAACAGATAATAAAAATTTTTAATGAATTTATCCTAGGGACTGCAGCTGATTAACTAATTTATTAGAATAGAAGGGTAGTGGTTTGTTATAGAGTAGAATATATAAATTTAAAATAGAATTAATAATAACGTATGAATTGGAGATTGAACCTATCCTAATGATACCATGGTCAATAGATTATCTGTTTTATTTGTTGATACATTAGAAATCTATTTTGAATTCCATTTTTTTCGATAAAATAAAAAGTCTAAATCGTAATCAACACGTTTTAAAACATCTTCAGAACCGTTACACTCAACAATGTGTCTTACTTGGTGTAGTAATCTCATTTTTTGTTTACTATCCATCCAGATCACCTAAATACAATTCTTTGAAATTTATTAAATCTTGCATCTTTGGCCAAAAAAATAGAGAACTTTAACTTTTTTTTATTCAACTATTATCAAACTTGAGTTTTAAATCAAATTTAGCCTTGATCTATTCATGTGCATTAGACTGAGAAGATTTTAAAAACTTCATATATATTTCGTTTTATATTCTGTTGATATTATCTAATATAATCTTTTATATTTATGGTGAAATAGAATGTAATAGACACTAATTAGAATGACAACATATCAATAAAATTAAACATTATTTAGTGGATATATCTGTGAATAACAATAAAAAAATGATTATAAATTTGTAAAATATCATTAAATACAATTATAAAAAAAAGAATAAGTTATGTAAATTTAATCCATTTTAGGTTCCATTATTGCAAAGATGTTTCCTTCGGTGTCCTTAAAAGATCCCATTACACCCATTTTAGGAATCTCCATTTTCTCGGACATCTTGGTTCCACCTTCATTCACAATTTTTTTAGCAAAATCATCATATGAATCCACACCAATGGTATCTCTAACCATATCCCCCATTTCTTTAGTCATTATGGCCCCATTAATACCTGGTTCTTCATCAGATCCTGTTGTTATAAGCCAGTAGTCAAAGGGACCATCCCATTTTTCAATCTTCCATCCGAATACATCTTCATAGAATTTTATAGCCCTTTCCGGATTATCTGCTGGAATTTCAAACCATATAACCTTTGGCATATTAATATTCCCCCATTTTTTAACAGAATTTTCAAAAAAAATTAGTGCATCCCAAATTTAAATCAACCAATTACACACTAATACTGTTTTATACCGCATAACAAATATATTTTATGATCCCAAAAATTTTATAAACAAATTATTATTACAACTAACCAATAAATCATAATCCATGACAAAAAAAACTGTTCTTTGCTACGGTGACTCAATCACATGGGGTTATAATCCAGCGAATCAGAACAGAATGGCTTGGGATGAAAGATGGACCGGAGTACTTACCAATGGATTGAATGATGATTATTTAGTTATTGAAGAAGGTTTGAAGGGCAGAACAACTACTTGGAACGATCCAATTGATGGTGCAAGTAAAAACGGATTAAATTATTTAATACCCTGTCTTGACAGCCATAAACCTATAGATCTGTGCATATTACTTTTAGGATTGAACGATCTTAAGAAACGATTTTCACTTCCTTCAATTGAAATTGCACGTGGAATAACAGTTATAATAGAAGTTATAAAGAAAAGTAGAACGGGTATTGATGGTTCAGCACCTAAAATATTGCTTATAACTCCACCAATTATAAATCCAGTCGAAGATTTATCACAGGAATTTCGAAATTCACATAACAAATCACTTAAATTACCGGGTTATTATGCAAAAATTGCCAGAGATTATGGCTTAGAATTTCTTGACATATCGAAAACAATAAATGTCAGTGAAATGGATGGAGTGCACATTGAAGTTGCTGAACAGCTCAAACTTGGAAATCTTGTTTTAAAAAAAGTTAAAGAAATTATGCAATAGTAAAGAAAAAAATATCGAATTTAAAATTACTATCCTCCTATTTTTTTAGTATATATAAGTGCTGATGATCTTGCAAAGTACATGTATAGATATGGGACGATAACAACCGAAATTAACAATCCACCAATATCAATACTATGTAATATACCAAAAATACCAAGTGTAAATGTTCCTAAAAATGTTAAAATTGCTAGAAAAATCAATCCACTAGACAAATACCATGATATTAGGTTAATCCATCCTATGCTCATGATTTTATCTAATATCTCACGGATTTTAAATGCT
>Ga0224559_1000120_pt1 | contig 48610 bp, 53 predicted proteins | sample 714S33034metaG_FD_180676 | JGI IMG/M metagenome (GOLD analysis project Ga0224559, IMG submission 180676) | Peat soil microbial communities from Stordalen Mire, Sweden - 717 S3 30-34 | ecosystem: Environmental > Terrestrial > Soil > Wetlands > Peat | place: Sweden: Norrbotten County, Stordalen... | reverse complement strand
ATATTTATTAACGGTGCCTTTCATGGAATTATACGCCAAGCTTCGCAGAAGTGGTCCAAATGTTAGATAAGATACTAGGAAAAAAAGATAAAGATAAAAACGATACCCCTGATCTCAGGAAGAACGGAAAAAAATCTGATTCCGATAATTCTGATATCGGAGGACGACTTAAAGATATGGTAGGGAAAGTTTCAGGCAAATCTAAAGATAAAGATAGCGATGAGCCTAAATCTGATAATGGTAAGGTTAAATTAAGTAATGGGGATAAAAAAGCATCTCCTGATAATAAAATACCTAGACCCATGCCAAAACCTAAACCAAAACCACAACTTGATAAACCTCGTTTAAGACCGCCAGAGAAGAAAAAACCCGGAGCATTCGCGGGATTAGGCGGAGGGTTAGGGAAACAATTACCTGAAGATGATCAACGGACACTTGTTGGTGCAGCTGTTTTTGGTATTATTTTAATTATACTAGTGGGGGCAGGATATTATTTCCTTGTTTATTCACCGTATCAACAAACATTAGTTAGTGCACAAAATGCCAAGATTAGTGAAGTCAACTCTTATTTCAAGGGTGCTCTGGCTAACGATCCAAATAAAAGCAGTTTATTGTTGAAGATTTCTGGTGCACAAACACCAGATCAGGCTCTTGCAGTGGACGTAATTGGTCCCGCTACTACTGATTGGAGGACTTATCAGACTCAACAGATTACTAATAAGTCGGATCCATATGGACGGGTACAAATAAGTTATTCGACTGCACCAACTGCGGCTACAAGTACAGTTGGGGATGCAAGTTCTGCTAACGTAAAAAATTTAATAGTTAAAAATGCAGATGCACAGACAATTGTTAATGAAGCCGATGCAAGTGTATTAGCTAATATGGACATAACAACACCGGATACTGTTGCTATTCCAGTATACTTATCTAGAATACAAGCTGCAGGGGGACTCCTTAATGTTGGGGATTCTGTAGATGTGTATCAGAATGTGAATACCACCCCTACAACAACAGGAAATAATACTACCGCAGTTTCTACAACAAATAGTGCAGCTCCGGAAATCAGTGGAGCTACAGTGCTTGCGATTTTGAGGGACACAACAAGTAGCAGTGATTATAATGCTAACTTGAGTTGTTCAACTGCTGTAAGTGTAGATGGTTCTGGGTTAGGTGTTTCAAGCGGATCAGAAGCAACAGGAACTATAGAACAGGTTTTACAAGCTGGAGCTTCAGGAAATTGGAACCAAGCACAGATAAATACACTTTTAACAGCCTATGGGTGGAAATTATCTAACTTTGAAAGGGTTTCGAATCTTGGAGACATGTCTGCTAACTATCTGGTAGTTTTAGAGGTTCCTAGAGCAAATGCACTATGGGTAATACAGAATGACAACTTCCTAGCCTCTTCGAGTTTGTATTTGGTGGTTCCAACTCAGAGCGCACCAACATGGATGATACAAGAACTTCATCAAATATATGGGTCATAGGAAATAATAAAACAAAATTTGATTCAAAAAAAAATTGCAGCCCAAATTGTATTAGGGAATAAAAGGGTTGCAAATTAAGTTTTTTTTGAGTAATTTTAATCAATGGGGTAATGATTAAACCAGTTAATGGGGGTTAATTAATGGTCTTCAATAGGGTTAATATTTTATTTGCCGCGTTAGCAGTTTTAGTTCTAATTTTAGGAGTCTCATGTACAATTGCAGCTGATGCAGCAAGCGATCAGGAAGCATGGATCCAAACAAATACTTCTACTTTAGCTTTCACATATCTTCAAGCCACGATACATGTAGTTATTAAAAATAATAATAATCACGCTGAATTTTTCAAAATAAGTCAATTATATTCTGGTGATGGTACTGTTAATCCTACTATTGGTTGGAAGGTAATTTCTACTGACCCTACTGCAATTAGAATGGTTAATGTGCTTAACCCTGGTGGTGATCTAGGATGGGAAGTGGACTCTGGTCAAACAAGAGCAGTAACATTTACAATGGTTGCAACAGGAGTTCCATTTACAATAGAACGAACAGGGATATCAAATACTTTTTGGCCTGTAATTAACGATCCAGGATTAACAGCTACTTGGTTTATGCCTGATGAAATAAATTTCTTAAATCCTAACCTTCAGCTTGAACTGTGGCAGGGACACTTTTTCTTCTTCTTAAAAAATATGGAGACCTCTGGACCTAGGGTAGAAGGTAATGTTAGGGCACCTATGGTTCCTATTAATTCAGCACTTACAACCTCTAATCCTACAATTGATTGGATCGATAGTGAATTTCCACAAGCCCAAACTGCAGCGTGGGATGTCACACTGTATCCCGGTCAAACCAAATCCTACTCATATACATATCAATGGCCATCAGGAAACACTGTTACTCCTGCAAACACACAGTCTCCGTCATCAAGAATAAATTCTCTACCCCTACCAGATCCGGCAGGTGATCCTAGTTCCGATCCTTTAACCATACCCACCAAGAACACAGGACTTCCATATGGACTGTTAATAATAGGTGCAATAGTGATTTTAGCAGGAATTGGATACGCCAAATTTTTACGATAAACTTATTAGTTGGAAGTACATTAACATCAAAGAAATGATAAAACTTTCAACCCTTTTCGTTTTAATTGGAATGTTAATCATAACTCTCTATGGTTTAATTGAAGTGAGTTATTATGCATCCGCTGATAACCTTGTAGGAAATAATTCAGAGACTCCTTATTTGGAAATTCCTAAAATAGGTATTGATCAAGCTATAAATGATAAATCAATAGATTATGGCATATATCATGATCCTAGATCTGCTGAACCAAGTTTTGGAACGGTTGCAATTTTTGGGCATAGAACTTTCTATGGATCTCCATTTTTAAATCTTGATAAACTTCAAGCGGGGGATAATATCACTGTTGAGTGGCCTGGAATAGGTAATGTAGAATATCAAGTTATGAATTCAACAGTAGTTCCAGCTTCTTATATGCTATCAATTGAACAGGGTAAAGTTTTATTCTTAATAACTTGTTATCCTTTGGGATCAGACAAGGAAAGGTTGATGATTGAAGCTAAACAAGAAAATATTTATCCTATCAACAAATCAGAAAAAAAACCAGCAGATAATCCTCCATATGCTATATTAATTATCATAGGATTCTTTGCAAGTGGTACTATTTTAAGCTATTTCTATCCAATTAAACAGGATCAATATATCTTATTCATAGCAACAATAGCCATAACCATACTATTAATATACGCATTTTTATTCCCAAGTCCGCCTGATGCAATTGAATCTAAATTAGCATGGGTTAACGATCTATTCGGTGTTTAAAATGGATGTAGATGAGAAATATTTTAAAAATATTACAAAAAGAGAAAGGGCAATTTTTGAGGGTGCCATAACTATGGGTGCATTGTTTCATCAATTTGTTGGAACTCCCGTTAGTATTAAAAATGTAGAGACTCTTGAGAAATCTATTGCAGATGCAATGACACTTCAACCTTGTATTAATAAAGTGGAAATAAAAATAGATAGGGAAATACTTGATAAAGTTAAAAATGAGTTCGACTATATCTCGCTGACAGGGGAAATGTTAGATGTTAAAGTGGTGTCTGATTACTCAGATAAAAGAGCAATAATACGATTGAAGTTTATTCCAGAACTAAATTATCCATTGATGTTTGTTGAAGAAGTTTATTAATCCTACAACTAAAAAAATGAACTTTATATATTTGTTGGAACATATTCTACTCTACAAAATGATATTACTATAACAAAAGGGGTGATTAGTTTTGGTGAACTGGACAGCAGCATTTGTTGGATTTATAATGGCTGTAATATTTTCAAACGTGTTTGGATATTTCTTCCATTCAATAGGTATTGGTGTTGGATTATTCTTAGCAGGAATTATTGTAGGTCTTATGGTGGGTGGAGGTGTCTTAACAGGATTTGGTAATGGACTTGTTGCAGGCGCTTTTGGTGCAATAGTAATCTCAATAATCTTATTAATAGGTGGAACCATAACAGCTGGCCTAGCAGGATTTACAACAGCAGCAATTGCATCTGTTACGTGGATTGTTTATATTTTTGTTACCAGCGGATTTGTTGTAGGCGTTGGTGGTGCTATAGGATCTCTTATAAGTGGAAAGAACTGAATTTCTCATAATTCTTTTTTCAAATTTTTTTTAGATAGTTATGATAAAATAGATGAAACTGAAAATAATGGGATTTAAAGATGTTTTTGTCTTGATTTGATTATTGTTGAAGCGAATATTGCAGCTCCATAACCATTATCAATATTAACCACACCAATTCCTGGAGCACATGACTGTAACATAGCATATAATGCTGTGAATCCACCTTCACCAACTCCATAACCAACTGAAGTAGGTAAACCAACAACAGGAACATCTACTAGACCCGCAACAACAGAGGGTAAAGCTCCTTCCATTCCAGCCGCCACAATAATAACTTCCACATTACTTTCTATCATTCTTCGGACTTGGGAAAAAAGTCTATGAATTCCTGCCACACCCACATCGTAGGATGTTAAAACTTCACAACCTGCTTCCTCAGCAACTACCTTAGCTTCTTCGGCTACTGGAATATCAGAGGTGCCGGCCGTTATCACACCAATTTTACCTATTTTCGTTACTTCATGGTTTTTAACCATCAAAATTTTAGCCCTTCTATTGTACACTACTTTGAACCCTTTATCAATAAGTGGATTTAATTCATCTTTAATATCTTCAAATCTTTCTTTTGGAAGTCTTGTTACCATTATACGGCCATTAGAAGTGCAATTCAGAAGTATTTTAACGATTTCATCGTTTTCTTTTCCTTCAGCAAAAACTGCCTCTGGAACACCAGTTCTAATATCACGACATACATCTATCTTAGCAAAATCTTCTAACTCCAAGATCTGCATAGGTTTGAGCATTTTTTCAGCTGTTTCAGCTGATATTTCTCCATTTATAAGCTTTTGAAGTATTTCTCTCATTATATCACTATCGGCTAAGAATTACAATTTAAGGACTACTAATTCAACAAATATCAATCAAGGCTATTAAAACACTTTAAAAGTTATAATGTCATAACAAGCTTAATATAATATGCCCTTTTCATGTTGAACCTTTTATTAAACATTTAGAATAATAATTTGGGGTGGTGGAAAATTTAATGATCTATGATAATTTGAAGAAATTTAATGGATAACTAATTTATTACCAGCTAATTATTACTTGTTTCAATATAAATAAAATATATTTATGCAAAGATATAAGTGTATTAATTGTATGGTCAAATTCATGGAAATTTAGATTAAGGATCATTTAAGAAGAATATAATCTTTCGTAAATATCAAACTATGGGTTTAAAAGTGTTTACATTATGATTATGGTTGTTAATAAACAAATAACAGGAAATCACTATGGCTGAAAACCAATATAAATGGGGAGTAGTAATAATAGCGTGTATGGCGATGTTTATAATCGTTCTAGATTCCTCTGCTATGAATGTAGCTATCACTACTCTGGTTGTGGAGTTAAATACGACTTTGTCGACTATTCAAACTATAATAGCGTTATATGCTTTAATTATTGCTTCATTTATGTTATTTGGAAGTAAACTTCAAGATATACTTGGCCGAAAGAGAACATTTCTTGTTGGTTTAATCATATATGCTAGTGGAACGATTATAGCAACTTTAAGTATAAACGCTGGAATGTTACTAATTGGATGGGCTGTTTTGGAAGGTATTGGTGCAGCGTTAATTTTACCAGCTACCACTACTCTGGTGGGTGCAAGTTATGAAGGTACTGATAGGGTCACTGCATTTGGTATATGGGGTGGTATTGCTGCTATGGGTGCTGCTATGGGTCCAATTGTTGGTGGTTTTTTTACCACATATTTAACGTGGAGATTGGTTTTCGCTTCTGAATTGATTTTTGTTATTATAATATTCCTATTTAGAAATTATTTAACCGAATCTGAACCGTCATTAAAATGGAAAGATCTAGATATTGTAGGAGCTTTATTATCTGTAGTATCACTTATTTTACTTGTTATGGGCATTTTATTACTAACAAAACCTCAAAATTGGGCATATGTCCCATTATTGATAGTATCGGGGATATTTTTATTTTTAATATTCTTATTGTGGCAGAGAAGAAGGATCAATAAGGGATTAGAACCTTTATCAGATATATCTATCCTAAAAAATCGTATATTTGGATTGGGTAACATAAACTCTGTTATATCTCAGATACCATTGGCGGGATTTCTTTTTATTATCCCTGTATTTCTGCAGCAAGTTACGAAGGTAAATGCATTTACTACGGGTCTTGCCCTTTTACCTGCCTCAATTACTATTTTACTATTTTCATTGCTTGGTGCGAGATTATCATCTTCATTTGGCTCCCGATACATCTTAATGATTGGTTTTGTTGTTTCAGCGGCAGGATCACTCATCATGGGTACATCATTTAATCTATACACTCAAATTATTGATATTATACCGGGAACAGTGATATTTGGTATTGGTATTGGATTTTTACTTTCACAATTAACAAATCTCACAATATCTGCAGTAAGGAACGATCAAGAAACGGGTGCTGCTGGTTATTTTAATGCATTTAAAAACTTAGGATATTCCATTGGTACAGCGTTAATTGGTGTTTTATTATTATTAGGAATCTTTGGAGGTATTACTACCTCTATAGAAAGTTCCAGTTTATCTGGAAATATGACTAAAGAACAAATAGACAGTAGTGTTGTATTTTATGTAGAAAAAATGCAGACAGGTACTCTTAATGTTCCTCCTAACACATTGCCAGAAGTAACTCAAATATTGGATTCTACAATAAGTTCAGCAATGAAACAAACATTTAATATTCTGGCTTTAATATTACTTTTAGGATTTGTTACTACCATATTTCTTCCTTCAAGGATCAAAAATTCTTAGAAACTGATGAATAAATTACTAAAAATAAATAAAGTAAAGATAATTAAAAGAAAGAGGATTTTCAAAATGGTTAAAGATTTAGATGAAGATAAAGCGTTTGAACAGAAGTTAAAGGGTAAAATGGGCTGGAAATGTTCATGTTCATTAGATATTGTGGATAAAAAATCTTCCTTCAAAGAAATTGTTTGTAAAGGTTGCGGTAAGGTTTTTAAGACTGATAGGGATGTTGAATATTGTTTTAGTTGTGATAAAAAGAGATGATATTTATCTACTGGGGAATATTTAAATCTGTAATAATTGGTTTAAAAAATTACAGATTGTTTTTATTAAGATATGGTTATTTTTAAAATTTAATTAAACTACTCTGTACATGTTTTTTAATAAATTAGAATTATTCTGTATTGAATATTAAGAAAAAATAGTATAATGAATTCATATTAATATACATTTAAAATTATTGATATTTATATATGATGAGATCCATATTTACTATCGGAATTAGGTTTCCTCTTTCCGAACATACCTTCAATTTGATACATGTAGTAAAACACTTCCAGAGACAGGCCAGTATAAGATTAAAAAATAATAAATAGCCTTTAAATGGTAAGAAAATTAGTATTTTACGGAAAATTAGTATTTGAAAATTCAATACCTTGCAAAATACACTTTGGAAGAAATAATAAAATTTACAGGTCGATAATTGTGATTATGGTAAATATAACTCTAGATAATGACCAATGTCGTGGTTCACATTGTGGAGCTTGTGCATATATATGTCCTACCAATGTTTTTGTAATTAAAGAGAAAATAATATGCCCAAATTCACCCCAATATTGTAAATTATGCTATAAATGTTTGGAAATATGTCCAACTGCGGCTTTAAACCTTAAAAAATTAGAAGGTGAATGTATTTAATATATTTTTTTTTAATTATTCAATAGATGGTTTATAAAAACGGTATTTTGATGAGGATAAACTCCACAATAGATATTCGAGAATGCAACATGGGTTTATATTAAATTATATATTCATTAAATAGAGGTGCTATACTAAAGATATATTAGGTTTATTATATTTCCAATGCAAATATACTTAATATATTAGTGTAACAAAGGATATAACTATTTTTAACAGAATCTATGGTGTATAAAAGGATTGGCAATTATTTCAGGAATTTTCCATTGAAATATATGGAACTGTAACAATAAAAAATTCCAACAAGTTGCATATAATTTAACTTTTATTTCTTAAATGAAAATCGAATTATAACTTATTTTCCATCAATTTTGAACAAAAAGTTGAAATATTGATTTATCCAATTAATTGATAATAAAATAAAATAGATCTCTTTAATTAAAATGTGAAGCTAATATCCAATGAATAGTCTTGACTGAATAAATATAACATTACTGAAGGTAACGAACATGATAACTATTAACGAGGATTTATGTAAGGGATGCAACTTATGCAAAGAATTCTGCCCACTTAAAGTCTATGAGGAATCCAAAATCCCTAATAAAAAGGGGATTCATGTACCATGTCCAAAAAATGAGAATAAATGTACAAAATGTGGTTTATGTATTTTAATGTGTCCAGATCAAGCAATAGCAGTGGATGATAAGGATGAAGACTGAAAAATATTTTATACAGGGTAACGAAGCCTGTGCAAGAGGGGCCATTAAGGCAGGATGTAGATTTTTTGCCGGCTATCCAATAACTCCTTCAACAGAAATAGCAGAAGATATGGCGGTATTTCTTCCAAGAGAAGGTGGAACATTCATCCAAATGGAAGACGAAATATCTGCACTTGGAGCGGTCATAGGAGCAGTTTGGGGAGGAATTAAAGGTATGACTGCCACTTCCGGACCAGGGTTTTCTCTTATGCAGGAACACATAGGATATGCTGCAATGACAGAAACTCCACTGGTAGTTGTGAACATGCAAAGGGGTTCACCATCAACTGGACAACCAACAATGGCTTCTCAGAGCGATATGATGCAGGCTAGATGGGGTTCACACGGTGACTATGAAATAATAGCTATGTCTCCCTCATCTGTTCAGGAGTGTTTTGACTTCACAGTCAGAGCTTTTAACCTAGCAGAAAAGTATCGGGTGCCTGTCATGATTATGGCCGATGAAATAGTAGGACACATGAGAGAAAAAATTACCATACCTGAAAAAATGGAAATTAGAGCTAGGAAAATGCCTTCTGAAAGTCATGATATGTTTTTACCATACAAAGCAGAACCTGATGGAACTTCAGCTATGCCTCCATTTGGAGAAGGATACAAACTACACATAACTGGGTTAACTCATGATGAAAGAGGATACCCCGATGCATCAAATCCAAAAACCCATTCTAAACTTGTTACACGACTTTGCAACAAAATATTGGAAAATACAAATGAAATTGCAACAGTAAAAACCATGGATACCGAAGATGCAGATATTCTTATAGTAGCATACGGTGCACCATCGAGATCAGCAATTACAGCGGTTAAAAAGGCAAGAGAAGAGGGGTTAAAAGCAGGATTCATAAAGTTAGAAACTGTATGGCCATTCCCTGAGGATATGCTTCGTGAAGCTGCAAAAAATGCTCAAAAAGTCATTGTTGTTGAAATGAATCTCGGACAAATATTCCATGAAGTCCAAAGAATTTTAAGAAACCATGAGGTTCACCTTCTCCCTAAGATTGGAGGAGAAATGCACAAACCCAATGAAATACTTGAAAGTATTAAAAAAGGTGAATGAAATTAATGATAAATAAAATATTATCTATCCTTAAAATTATAATAAAATCCTTATCATGATCTTAAAATTATTATGGAGATGAGAATTATGGATAAAACGAACCAAAATCGTTTTATGAAATACTTGAGAACGGACAGACTTCCCAACATATTCTGTCCAGGATGCGGGAATGGTATTGTTATGAACGCATTTTTCAACGGAATGGAACGTGCTGAAATTGATTTTGATAATTTAGCCCTCGTATCTGGAATTGGATGTTCATCCAGGGTACCGGGTTACATTAAGTGTGATTCATTACACACAACCCATGGAAGACCAATTGCATTTGCAACCGGACTTAAACTTGCAAATCCCGAATTAGATGTTGTGGTATTCACTGGTGATGGAGATGCTGCTGCCATTGGAGGTAATCATCTTATACATGGTGCAAGAAGGAACATAGACCTCACTGTAATTTGTATAAATAATAGTATTTATGGAATGACAGGTGGACAGATAAGTCCAACATCACCAACAGGTAGCTATGGAAGTACCGCCCCATTTGGAGCAGTTGAAAAACCATTCGATTTATCAGAACTTACCAAAGCTGCAGGTGCAACATATGTTTCCAGATGGACAACTGCTCATCCGGTACAGCTTGCAAATGCTATTAAGGCAGGTCTTCAAAACAAGGGATTTTCATTCATCGAAGCTGTTTCACAGTGTCCAACATATTTCGGCAGAAAAAATAAGATGAAAACAGCCGTCTCCATGATGCAATGGATGAAAGCCGAGAGTATTACTAAAAGAAGAGCTGAAAAAATGGATGTAACTGATCTTAAAGATAAACTTATAGTCGGAGAATTCCAGAACAAGAACGAAGCAGAATTCACAGAACAAATATGCAAACTTATAGGAGATAAATGCACTACTGGAAAACCCTCTTCAATAAAATCAGCCTTTAAGGAGGACTGAAATGCGTAAAGATATTAGAATAGCAGGATTTGGAGGTCAGGGTATTATTCTCGCAGGGATTGTCATTGGAAAAGCAGCTGCACTTCACGATGGCATACATGCAGTTCAAACCCAATCTTATGGCCCAGAAGCTCGGGGAGGAGCATCTAAAACGGAAGTTGTTGTGAGTGACAATGAAGTAGACTACCCAAAAGTTCAGAATCCAGACATCTTTATTGCAATGTCCCATCCTGCATTAATGGCATATTTAGACGATCTTAAAGATGGAGGAATTCTTATCGTTGATCCTGACATGATTTCAGAAGAAGAAGTGATGCCATTTGTTCGGAAACATAATATAAAACTTTACAAAGCTCCAGCGAGTAGAACTGCAGCAGAAGTAATAGGGCTTAAAGTAGTTGCTAACATTGTTATGGTCGGGGCTATAACTAGGATTACAAAAGTAGTATCCGAAGAAGCTGTTAGAGCAGCCATAGCTGAAACTGTTCCTCCGGGAACTGAGGAAAAAAATCTGGCAGCATATGATGCGGGTTTAAAACTCGCTTGATTAGGAGGTTCAAAGTGAAGATTCATGAATACATAGCTAAGGATATATTTAAAGAGGAAGGAATCTCTATACCCAAAAGTAAATTAGCAGTTAGTCCTGAAGAAGCCAAAATGGTATCATCTGAAATTGGAAAACCTGTTGTAATCAAATCACAAATACTTGTCGGTGGAAGAGGTAAGGCGGGGGGAATTAAATTTGCTGATAACCCTGATGAAGTTTACACCAAAGCAAATGAAATTTTGGGTTCAACTTTGAAGGATGAAAGAGTTGAAATGGTTCTAGTAGAAGAAAAACTTGATATCATATCTGAATATTATTTAAGTATCGTACTTGACAGATCGGCTAAAAAACCGCTTATAATGGCAAGCATGTCTGGAGGTATTGATATTGAGGATGTTGCGCAGAATAACCCTGAAAAAATAATTAAATATTATTTAAATCCGCTAGATGAATTTTTACCATACCATGGAAGAGAAATTGCCATCAAAATGGGTGTTCCAAATTCTCTGATTACTAAATTGGGTGCTGTTGTTTGTAAATTATTCAATGTATTCCAAAAGTACGATGCAACTGTAGCAGAAATAAACCCTTTAGTTGTAACTGTTAATGGGATTATTGCTGCAGATGCAAAGTTAGAAATTGATGATGATGCTTTGTACAGACAAAAAAGTCTAGTTGAGCTTGAAAAAGTTAATAAGGGAGAATTTGCATATGTAAAGCTCGACGGCGACATAGCAGTTATTGGAAATGGTGCTGGCCTTACTTTGAGTGGAATGGATATGTTGAAACTCTACGGTGGTAAACCTGCAACCTTCCTAGATATTGGGGGTGGCTCTTCACAGGAAAATATTGTCAAGGCCCTAAACATTGTAATATCGGATCCTGATGTTAAAACAGTATTTTTAAATGTGTTAGGAGGCATAACTCGTGCAGATGATGTTGCAAGAGGAGTATTGGATGTTTTAGATGCTACAAAACACAAAGTTCCTATTGTTATTAGGTTAACTGGTACCAATGAAGAAGAAGGACAGAGAATACTCAAAGAAGCAGGTGTTTCTTATGAAACTTCAATGGAAGCTGCAGCAAAAAAAGCAGTAGAACTGTGCAAGGATATTATTTAAATTGTTAATTATTTTAATTTATTTTTCTTTAGATAATATCATTTTTTGTTAATGGTTTATCTTAGAATAATTCCTATTATCATAAGATCAAAAAGAACATAATGCACTACTATTCATCCAATCTTTTAATGAACAAATCATCCAGCTAAAATGAAGAGGGGATATTTATTCCCATAATATTAGTTGATCATCAAATCTTATTGATGTCATATCTAAGAATGTTGTTACGAGTCAAAGAGATGGGGATGTATTAATAGATTTCAAAGATTTCCATCTTTTTTTAACTATATTGCTGTACAAGATTGGTTAAATAGTTATAGATGCTATGTAAGTAGTTCATTATTTGATCTATAATTCCACCAGATTTTGTGGCTTGATTTGTGGCATTTTGAAGCTGATTTTTGAAGTTTGTTAAACTGGACTGAGCTTTCTGTGAATCCGAAATTGTATTAGCAATTTGTTGTGCTTGTTGGTCTGTTAAATTTATATTCATGTTATTAGCAACGTTTACAACGATTACCTTAATCTTAGTAGGATCTTGAAGATTCTGATTTTGGGCTTGATTTTTTATATTTGAAAATAGGTCAGCTATTTTATTTGGATCTACTCCAGTTTCATTTACAATTTGAGTTTCAGTGTGCAGTTCTTCTGTGGCTGCTTTTTTTGCCTGTTCAGGTATTGGTGTTCCTACAGCTATTTCATAAGAATCAAGAACACCTGCAAGGGCAGCTTCTCCAGATGCTGAAATAGGAGATGTAACAACGACATATCCATTATTTATTCCACAAGATTCCAAAGCATTAGCATACATTTTAGGTGTTACAACTGTTATCTTACTAGTATCAACAACCACATCAATTCCATGGTTGTAGCTTAAATCCACCATTGCACAAGAAAATATCTGGCTCGATGGGTAAGTATTTCCTGTAATATTGGTTGAAATTGCATTTACTTCGGAGGCGGTTACAACCTTGGAAGTAGCATCATCAATATTTTTACTGGTTTTTGATTGGAAGTAAGTGTTCACAGTATCTTTCAGATTTGCATTACCATAAGTTGTTTCTCCGTAGGTTACTGCAAAACCAGATGCACTATAAACCGGACTTAACATTATTATAATCAAAAATAATCCAATTAGTAACTTCTTCATAACAATCACCTTCATTCATGGATCTTGATAATTTAACTTTAATCCTTCTCATTTATTGTTTATCTACTAATCAAATCTATTGTTCTAAATCTTTAAAAGCCCTTAAAATCCTATTTAACTAGTGGTTTGGTTAATTTAACATATGTTATTTAATTCAATAAAAATATTGTTAGATTATATTTTTGATGATGATTTTAATTCAAATCGTAAATTCTAGTTTCTTTATGATAATAATATAACTCTACTTTCGAATGCACTGTTAACGATTTCATAATCACATAGTTCAGTAATAGATTCTGCGAAATTGAAAACATCTTCATTTGAGGGCATATTCTCTAATGCCAACCTATCTCTAGAACTTCCAACGTACATATATGCTTTGATCTCAATAAAATCTGGGTTGGACTTTGTAATGATATCCGCATATTCTTGAGGATTTATCATATTATAATCCTTTACACATGTCATTCTTAAAACTGTTCTGCATTCGAAGCTTGATAAAAGATCCAGTGATTTGTTTAATCTTTCCCACCCACCTGATATTTGTGGTTGACAGACATCTTTATATATCTCCTTGTTTGGTGCGTCTAATGATATGTATAGTTGTGTAGGTTCAGTTTCAAGGTTTTCAAGTTTTGAAGGTGTCATTCCATTTGTAACAAGGAAAGTTGTAAAATCTCTTCTTTTAAACTCTGATATCAAATCATTTATACGGGGATAGAGCATGGGTTCCCCGGCAAGTGATATTGCCGCATTTTTAGGATCCTGAGATTCTTTAAGTTTTTTCTTATCTGCCATGGAGTTACCGAAGAAACCACACAACAAATTTCTTTGTAAATTTATACAATCGTCTATTATCCTTCCGGGTTCATCAAAATCTTCGTTCCATTCTGTTTTGGTTATTGAGATATCTCTCCAGCAGAATGAGCATTTTTGATGACAGAATGGAATACTCGGAGACATCTGGAGACATCTGTGACTTTCTATTCCATAGAATTTTTCCTTATAACAAACTCCTTCGTTGAGTAGGCTCTTCTTTGTCCAGTGACATACCTTGGCTGCAGCATGCTTTAAATCACCTGCAAATCTGTAACCTTTTTTTTCAAGGGCTTTTATTTCTATTTCTGAGAGTGGCATTGTTGATCCTTTTTATTAATATAATTTCAGTAGGTCTTGCTTTAAAATATCTTGAAAATAAAAAAAATTAACTTAATTTCAATCTACTTTCTAATCTAATTACTTTTAGATACATTTGACCTAATATATATTATACCATTAAATTTTAATGAAATATGAATAAACTCTCAATTATAGATTTTTTTAATAATGATACTATCTTACTAGAATCATATATTATGAGTTTAAAAATTAATTTAGCAGAAGATTACCTTAAAATTATGGTTAATTTAACTGGATACAATTGTTTACTCAATTAATTACCACAATATTTTTATATTCCCTAATTAAGAATAAGATTATAAAATTGTGTATACGCTTTTTTTGGAGGTTAAACAATGGATAAAATAAAGAGAACTCCAATAGTAATTTTAAATTTCAAAACTTACTTGGAATCTACTGGAAATAATGCTTTAAAACTTGCAATGGCTTCTGAAATAGTCGCAGAAGAAACTGGTGTAAACATAATAATAGCACCTCAAAGTTCTGATATCTACAGATTATCAAATGAAGTTAAAATTCCTGTTTTTGCCCAGCATGTAGATGCTGTTAATCCTGGCGGACATACTGGAAGTGGCCTGATTGAGTGTATTAATGAAGCAGGGGCAGTCGGTTGTTTGGTAAACCATTCAGAACAGAGGATGAAACTGGCTGACATGGATGTGGTGGTAAAGAAGGCAACAGAAAAAAGTATGGTGAGTGTGCTTTGTACCAACAACATTGAAACAAGTGCAGCTGCATCAACATTAAAACCGGATTTCGTGGCAATAGAACCACCTGAACTGATAGGATCAGGGATACCTGTTTCAAATGCAGAACCCGAGATTGTTGAGGGAACAGTTAATATTATACATGATATAAACCCTAAAATATCTGTTCTCTGTGGTGCAGGTATTTCCACAGGAGAAGATATGAGGGCGGCAATGGATCTGGGTGCCGAGGGTGTTCTACTCGCATCGGGAATAATAATGGCAAAAGATCCTAAAGAAGCATTATTAAATCTTGTAAGCAAGATATAAGTCAATGAATTTAATTTGTTTGTATTAATAAATCGAACCTAAATATAATAAGCGGTGAATGGATGGCAATTGATTTTTATACCATAGATGATTTTGATTTAGACAATAAGACAGTTCTTGTAAGAGTTGACATAAACTCCCCTGTAGATCCAAGTACTGGACTCATACTGGACGATACTAGGATAAGACTGCACTCGGAAACCATAGAAGAACTCTCTAAAAAGGGTGCTAAGACTGTTGTTTTGGCACATCAAAGCAGACCTGGTAAAAAAGATTTTACAACCTTGAAACAGCATGCAGAATCACTTTCTAAGATCTTGAACCACAAAGTTGACTATGTGGATGATATATTTGGAAGCAATGCAATAAAAGCCATAAAAAAACTGAAAAGGGGAGATATTCTTCTTTTGGAAAATGTGCGTTTTTATTCAGAAGAAATTTTAAGAAGAGACCCAAAAATCCAGTCTGAAACACATATGGTTCAGAAGTTATCACCCCTTGCAGACTACTTTGTAAACGATGCTTTTGCAGCTGCACACAGGTCCCAACCATCACTGGTAGGATTTGCATTCATGTTACCCTCAGCAGCCGGAAGAATAATGGAAAGAGAACTTAAAGCACTTTACACAGCAATGGATAATGTTAAAAAGCCTTGTATTTATATTTTAGGCGGTGTAAAAGTTGATGATTCTATCATGGTCATGGAAAATGTTCTGGAAAATGGAAGTGCAGACTATATTTTGACAACAGGATTAGTTGCAAACATATTCCTATGGGGATCTGGTGTAGAGATTGGAAAATGTAACAAAGACTTTATAGTAAGTAAGGGCTATTGTGATTTTGTTAAAAAATCTAAAAAGCTCCTGAAGAATTATGGTGAACAAATAATCATACCAAAAGATGTTGCAGTTTGTATAAGGAATAAGAGAGTTGAATTTTCTGTTGATGAAATTCCTGACAAACCAATATACGATATTGGTACAGAAACAATAACTGAATATGCGGGATATATCAGGAAAGCAGAAACATTATTTGCAAATGGGCCAGCTGGAGTTTTTGAGAAGGAAGAATTCAATATAGGTACCGATGATATATTGAATGCAATAGCATCTTCAAATGCTTTTTCAATTATAGGTGGAGGCCATCTCGCAGCTGCCGCAAATCAGATGGGACTCTCAAAGGGTATATCCCATATAAGCAGTGGGGGAGGAGCATCAATTAATCTGCTTGCTGGTGAAGATTTGCCCGTAGTTGAAGTTTTAAGGGAACGTGCAACTAAGAAATTATGAAAACTAAGGATATGGGCTATAAATTAAGTTTATATCTACTTTTTAGGGTTTTTGATATTTCTTTAAATAATTTTTTTATGAAGGACTAACTATATTAGGGGGAAGGGTATTATATGGGATGGTGTACGATATATGGAAGGTGCACTACTAAATTTACTGAATTAATACAATTAACTGGTAATGCATAAATAAAATTCTGAAAATCAGAATACCCAAAACTATTTAAGTTAATATGTCATATACCTAAAAATGCCTCGGTAGCTCAGTCTGGTGGAGCGCGAGACTTGTAATCTCGTGGTCGGGGGTTCAATTCCCTCCCGAGGCTCTAAGCCAAGTATTTATTGGCTTATAAATCATTCATTTGGGACCATAGGGTAGCTTGGTCGATCCTTTGGGCTTTGGGAGCCTGAGACTCCGGTTCAAATCCGGGTGGTCCCATTCATTATCCCGCCTTAGCTCAATTTGGCAGAGCATCGGACTGTAGATCCGAGGGTTGCTGGTTCAAGTCCGGCAGGCGGGATTTTGCTATTCAATTAATTGTTCAAACGATATTGCCATACATCGTAAGAGAGGAGACACTATACAAAAGTTTATATACTATCAAACAATAAGTTTGTTAAAGGAAAAGTATTTAAGCATGCATAGGTATAACTCCTTATACTCTCATTCTTTAGAGCTGCCCTGGTGGTGTAGGGGCTATCATGCAGGCCTGTCGAGCCTGCGACTCGGGTTCAAATCCCGGCCAGGGCGTTTGATTGTGGGCCCGTAGCTCAGTCTGGGAGAGCGCTCGGCTTTTAACCGAGTGGCCGCGGGTTCAATTCCCGTCGGGCCCGTTCTTAATTTTTAACTGGAGGATAAATTGTGAAAAAAGATATTTTAAAACACAAATTGGTTCCAGATCATACTATTTTATCAGAAACAGAAGCTAAAAAAGTAGTGAAAGATTTGAAGGTTCATCCTGAACAGCTACCAAAGATAAAGGTTGATGATCCTGTTGCTAAAGCTATTGAAGCTAAGCCTGGAGATATTCTTCAAATAACGAGAAAAAGCCATACTGCTGGAAAATTCGTTACATATCGTTTGGTATTGGAATAGTTGGTACTGGAATTTGTTTAGACTAATTTAGTAATATATTGTATAAAATTTGAAATCGAATTGTTTTTTGGAGGAGTTTAAATCGAATTGTTTTTTGGAGGAATTTAATGGTAGAAAATGCATGGAAACTAGTTGATGCATTTTTTGATGAATACAAATTGGTAGACCACCACATCAAATCCTACAACGACTTTGTCAATCACAGAATACAGGATATAATTGATATAACAGAGCCTATTGTCCTTGAACAAGGCGAATATACTATCAAGACTGGGAATGTGGAGATCAGGAAACCTTTTATTAAAGAGGCAGATGGATCGAACAGTAAAATATTTCCTACCGAGGCAAGACTAAGAAACCTGACCTATTCAGCACACATGTACCTCGAAATGGCTTTAACTAAGAAGGGTGATGAAGAGCAAGACATGGAAAAGGTTTACATTGGTGAGCTACCTGTAATGTTGAAATCAAATATATGTCATCTCAACGGTTTAACAGAAGATGAAATCGAGGATGTTGGTGAAGATCCACAAGATCCTGGAGGATACTTCATAGTCAATGGATCCGAGAGGGCAATTGTAACTATGGAAGAGATCGCACCCAACAAGATAATCCTTGAGAGAATAGGTGAGAAAGAGGATCGACGTGCAAGAGCCATTGTAACATCGATAAAAAGTGGATTTAGGGCACGTATTACCCTAGAATACAGAAAACCACGTAAAAAAGGCGTTTTTTTAAGAATTTCATTCCCTTATGTACCTGGGGAAATACCATTGGTTGTTCTTTTAAGGGCTCTTGGATTTGAAACAGACCAAGATTTGGTTACAAGTGTTTCAGATGAAAATGATATACAATTCCTTCTAATAGATGATATACAAACCTCTGAAATAATGACCCAGTATGATGCAATCAAATATATTGGTAACAGGGTTGCGAAGGGTATGACAGAGGAGTACAGAATCAAAAGAGCAGAAGATGTTATTGATAAATATCTATTGCCTCATATTGGTGTAGAACCCGAAAGAAGAGCAGAAAAAGCTACTTATTTAGCTGAAATGACAGAGATGCTTCTTCAAGTTGTTTTCGAGAAAAGGGAACCACACGACAAGGACCATTATGCCAACAAAAGGCTCAGAGTATCTGGAGATCTAATGGAAGATCTATTCAGAGTTGCATTCACTAGTTTAACAAGAGATATGACTTATCAGCTTGAAAGAAGTCTAGCAAGAGGTAAGGAACCATCCGTAAAGCAAGCTGTTCGTTCAGATGTGTTAACAGAGAATATAAAACATGCAATAGCCACAGGAAACTGGGTCGGAGGACGTGCAGGTGTAAGCCAACTACTCGACAGAACAAGTTACATGGGAACTTTATCTCACCTTAAAAGGGTTGTATCTCCATTAAGTAGGAGTCAGCCTCACTTTGAAGCTCGTGATTTGCATCCTACGCAGTTTGGAAAAATATGTCCCAACGAAACACCAGAGGGGCCTAACTGTGGGCTGGTGAAAAACCTTGCAATATTATCCAAGATATCAGAAGGCTCTGATCCTGAGGAACTTGAAGCGGTAATCAAAAAGATGGGGACTATCAACCCAGTAAAATCTTTATAGACCAATTAATGATAATCCAGAAGGATAATCAATGTTGTTCAAAATTGGAGTTTGTTGAGAATTAAAATGCAAACATTCGCGTGTTTTAAATTAATGAATCTCATCAAACCCAAAAATCCTTTTTGGGGGCAAATTTGTGAAAAAATCCAAAATATATATTAACGGTAAGATCATCGGGACATGTGATGATCCAGAAGACTTTGTAACATCCATGAGGGAAAAACGAAGATCTGGTGAGGTATCCCCCGAGATGAACATAACCCACTATCATGAAACAGACGAAATATACCTGTTCACAGATCCAGGTAGAACCCGGAGACCACTCATAGTTGTTGAGGATGGAGTTTCAAAATTAACTGAAGAACATATCCAAAAGCTTGAAGAAGGCGAGATGGGATGGGACAATCTAATAAGTCAAGGAATAATTGAATATATGGATGCTGAAGAGGAAGAAAATTCATATATATCCATGTTTCAAGCAGATATCAATGAATTCCATACCCACCTTGAAATTGATCCATCAACAATGCTAGGAATATGTGCAGGAATTATTCCATTTGCAAACCATAACTCCTCACCAAGAAATACTATGGAAGCCGGTATGACAAAACAGGCACTAGGTTTGTATGTTTCAAATTACAACATGAGGACAGATACACGTGCACATTTACTACACCATCCTCAAGTACCTCTTGTTAAAACTAAGAGTATGGACGCAACAAAATATGACAAACGTCCATCAGGACAGAACTTTGTTGTTGCTGTTATGTCCTACGAAGGTTACAACATGGAAGATGCACTCATACTTAACAAAGCATCCATAGAACGGGGACTTGCAAGATCATCCTTTTTCAGATCATATGAAGCTTCAGAAAGACGTTATCCTGGAGGACAGGAAGATAAGTTTGAGGTTCCTGAGAACATTGTTAGAGGATACAGATCTGAAGAAGTTTATAGGCATCTAGATGAAGATGGAATAGTTAATCCTGAAGTTGAAGTAACTTCTGGGGATGTTTTAATTGGAAAGACATCACCACCAAGGTTCCTTGAAGAGATTGATGAATTCGGAACCGTTGCAGAAAGAAGACGTGAAACTTCTGTTACTGTTAGGCATGGAGAACATGGAGTTGTCGATGCAGTGCTTTTAACAGAAACTGTTGAAGGAAGTAAACTGGCAAAAATAAGAGTCAGAGACCAGAGACAGCCTGAATTTGGTGATAAATTTGCATCAAGACATGGACAGAAAGGTGTTGTAGGTCTTATAGTTTCACAGGAAAATATGCCCTTCACAGAAGAAGGAGTGGTTCCAGATTTAATTATAAACCCACACGCAATTCCGTCAAGGATGTCTGTTGGCCAGGTTATTGAGATGTTAGCAGGTAAAGCCGGTACCATGGAAGGTCAAAGAATGGATGGTACACCATTTGGTGGGCAGCAGGAAGCTGAAATAATGGAACTGTTAAAAAATAATGGTTTCGAAACAGCGGGTCGTGAATCACTTTATAATGGAATAACAGGTGAAAGAATAGAAGCTGAAATATTCGTTGGAGTTGCTTTCTACCAGAAACTACATCATATGACTGCAGATAAAGTATATGCTAGGTCAAGAGGACCTGTACAAGTTTTAACAAGACAGCCAACTGAAGGTAGAGCAAGAGAAGGTGGTTTAAGATTTGGAGAGATGGAAAGGGACTGTCTTATTGCACACGGTGCAGCTCTAGCACTAAAAGAAAGGCTTTTAGATGAATCTGACAAATATGAAGCTCTTGTATGTCAAGAATGTGGAATGATAGCCATATATGATAGGATAAGGGACAAAAAGTACTGTGCAATATGTGGTGAATCAGAAACATTCCCTGTTGAAATTTCATATGCATTCAAACTTTTACTCGACGAACTCAAGAGCCTATGTATATTCCCTAAATTAGTTCTTGAAGATAAAGCATAAGGGCGAACAGTAAGCCGATATGTGTTGAAATAAAACACATAACGGCACATAATAATAAGGAGAGAATGAGCTTGAAAGGAATTTTAAAAAAGATTTCCCAAATCAACTTTGGTCTTATGTCCCCAGAGAACATAAGAAAAATGTCCGTTACCAAGATCGTAACCCCAGACACCTATGATGAAGACGGATATCCAATAGAAGCCGGACTCATGGACCCACGATTGGGAGTTATTGACCCGGGCCTTAGATGTAGATCCTGTGGATCAAAGGGTGGAGATTGTCAGGGACATTTTGGACATATAAATCTAGCAAGACCAGTAATACATGTAGGTTTTGCAGACACGATACATAAAGTTCTGAGATCAACATGTAAAGACTGTGGACATGTCCTATTAACCGAAGCCGAAATGGCGGATTATAGGGAAAAAATTGGAAATCAGATCAAAAATGAGGAAAGCATAACAGCTATTATTAAAGATGTTTACACTGTTGCTAGAAGAGATAAATGTCCCCATTGTGCAGAAGAACAGGAAGACGTCAAAATAGACAAACCAGTTTCAATAGTTGAAGGAAACTACAAACTCACCGCAAGTGAAGTCAGGGAAAGGCTCGAAGCCATTCCTGAAGATGAGTACATATTTGTGGGAATAAATCATGAAGTTGCAAAACCTGAATGGATGGTTTTGACTGTACTTCCAGTTCCCCCAGTAACTGTCAGACCTTCAATAACACTTGAAACAGGAGAAAGATCTGAAGACGATCTAACACATAAACTAGTTGATATTTTAAGGATCAACCAGAGGCTCAAAGAAAACATGGAAGCAGGAGCACCACAGCTCATTGTAGAGGATCTTTGGGAACTTTTACAGTACCATGTAACAACCTATTTTGACAACGAAGCATCAGGAGTACCACCGGCCAGACACAGATCAGGAAGACCCCTTAAAACACTTGCACAGCGTCTTAAAGGTAAAGAAGGACGTTTCAGAAGTAATTTATCGGGTAAAAGAGTAAACTTTTCTGCAAGGACTGTAATATCTCCAGATCCTAACATAAGTATAAACGAGGTTGGAGTTCCTGAGATGATAGCCACAGAGGTTACTGTGCCAGTTTTTGTAACCGAATGGAACATCGAAGCAATGAAGAAGTTTATAATGAACGGACCTAACGTTCACCCTGGAGCCAACTATGTCATAAGGCCTGATGAAAGGAAAATCAGAGTTTATGATGAAACCAAGGAAACTGTTATCGAGAAGCTTGAACCGGGATTTGTTGTTGAAAGACATCTAATGGATGGGGATGTAGTATTATTTAATAGGCAGCCTTCACTCCACAGAATGTCCATGATGGCACATGAGGTTAAAGTTTTACCATACAAAACTTTCAGATTGAATCTATGTGTTTGCCCCCCTTACAATGCAGATTTTGATGGGGATGAAATGAACATGCATGTTTTCCAGACAGAAGAATCTCGTGCAGAAGCTAAATCCCTTATGAGAGTTCAGGAACACATACTTTCACCTAGATTCGGTGGACCGATCATAGGCGGAATACACGATCATATATCTGGTGCATATCTTTTAACAAGAGAAGGCTCAGTCTTTTCAGAAGAAGATGTATTTCAAATGGTTAAACATGCTAGAATGGCTTTACCTAATGCAACTGGTAAAGATTGGACAGGAAAACAAGTTTTCAGTTTACTTCTTCCTAAAGACCTCAACATGGTTTATAAGGCAGAGATCTGCAGAAAGTGCGATGAATGTCTTAAACAGGAATGTAAAAATGATGCCTATGTGGTCATAGATAATGGGCAAATCATTACAGGTGCAATGGACGAAAAAGCGTACGGAGCATTTTCGGGTAAGATACTGGATTCTATTGTTAAGGAATATGGTACAGATAAAGCACGAGAATTCCTTGACTCCTCAACCAAACTTGCAATTTCTGGTATAATGAAGAGGGGTTTCACAACCAGTACTGCTGACGAGGAAATACCAAGGGAAGCCAAGGATCGTATCGAACAGTTGCTTGCAAATGCAGAGGCAAAGGTTGAACAGCTCATTGAAGCATACCACAACGAAGAACTCGAAGCATTACCGGGAAGAAGTCTTAGGGAAACCCTTGAGATGAAGATAATGCAGGTTCTTGGAGAAGCAAGGGATAAGTCTGGAGAAATAGCAGAAAGTTACTTTGGAATGGAAAACCATGCAGTTATAATGGCCCTTACTGGAGCAAGAGGTTCAATGTTGAACTTGACTCAGATTGCAGCATGTGTGGGTCAACAATCTGTTCGTGGTGGACGTATTGAAAGGGGTTATAGCCAAAGAACATTACCTCATTTCCAAGTTGGAGAACTTGGTGCAAAGGCAAGCGGTTTTGTTCATTCAAGTTATAAGAAAGGCCTTGATCCTTTGGAGTTCTTTTTCCATGCAATGGGTGGTAGAGAAGGTCTTGTGGATACAGCTATACGTACAGCACAGAGTGGTTACATGCAACGAAGATTGGTCAATGCTCTTCAAGATCTGAATGTGCAGCCAGACGGAACAGTAAGAGACAACAGGGGAGTTATCGTCCAAACAGAATATGGTGAAGATGGTATAGACCCTGCAAAAAGTGACTATGGTAAAGTTGCCGATATAGACAGGATGATAGATGAGATGAGAATAAAATCCAAAATTGGAAAGTAACCAATAATGGATTTATTCGTCAGAATATCATCCATTTTAATATAATGGGATTAGTAAATATTCATTTAATGGGACGTAATAGGATCAGGTGGTTTTGTGGACATAGAGAAGGTAGAAAAGGTTGTTAAGAAGAAAAGGACCAAATTTCCTGAGAAGCTTATTTATGAAATAGCTGATGCAGCCGAAAGACATGATTTAAACGACAAGGAATTAGATGAACTTGTTAAGGAAATTAAGAAGGCAAATCAACGTGCTGGTGTTGAAAATGGTGAGGCAGTTGGTACGGTTGCCGCACAGTCGGTAGGAGAACCTGGTACCCAGATGACCATGCGTACTTTTCACTATGCAGGTGTTGCAGAGCTTAACGTTACATTGGGACTTCCACGTCTCATTGAAATTGTTGATGCAAGAAAGAAAATATCAACACCTACCATGGGGATATATTTCGATGAAGAATATAGTGCAGATGAAGAGTTTGTAAGGAAAATAGCTAACAGAATTGGTAAAATTATCCTAAACGATATCTTAAAAGATTTCAATGTAAACTATGCTAACATGAACCTTTCAATCGAAATTGATGAAGATAAAGTGAATGATAAAAGACTCGAATACGATGAAATCATAGCCAAGATAGAAAAAGCTTTTAAGAAAGTAGAAATAGATAAGAACCTACTCAGTTTTGAACCCACGATCACTGATCCTAAACATGCAATAAGAGAGTTAAGACTTTTAGCCGATAAGGTTCGCGATCTTCAGATAAGCGGCGTTAAAAACATCGGAAAGGTTGTGATTAGGAAAGAAGGGGCAGAATGGGCTATACATACCGAAGGTTCAAACTTAGGAGCCGTCCTGAAAATGGAAGGTGTCGATAAGACAAGAACAAGCACAAATGACATACACGAAGTAGAGAAGGTTCTAGGAGTAGAGGCAGCACGAAACGCAATCATACATGAAGCACAAAGTACAATGGAAGAACAAGGACTTACAGTTGATGTAAGACACATTATGCTTGTTGCAGATATGATGACTGCTGATGGTAAAGTAAAATCCATTGGAAGACACGGTATAAGCGGTGAAAAGGCTAGTGTTCTTGCAAGGGCTTCTTTTGAAGAGACAGGTAAACATCTTTTAAGAGCCAGTATCAGGGGAGAAGTTGATCACCTCACTGGTATAATTGAAAATATTATAATAGGGCAGCCAATACCTCTGGGAACAGGGTCTGTAGGCGTCATTATGAAAGAGAAGAAATAGGAGGCAGTAGATGGATATAGATAGAGGAATTAGAGTTGCTGTAGATACAGGTAATGTCATACTGGGATCTGATAAATCAATACAGGAGCTAAAACTTGGAAAAGGAAAGCTCGTGATCGTTGCAGGCAATTGCCCTAAAGATATTAGGGAAGATGTTGAACGATATTCAAAATTATCAGATATCACTCTTTACAATTATGATGGTACAAGTGTGGATCTTGGATCTATATGTGGTAAACCATTCACAGTTGCAACATTAATTATTAAAGATCCAGGTGACTCCACAATATTAGAAGTAATGGGGTAGTTTCTGTGACTATAAAATTTTCAACCAATGAAATAAGATATATAGCACTGTTTGAAAGCATGACTGGTGCCATGGTAAAAGACCTTTTAGTGGATGATGAAAATGGTAAATTGACTTTCCTAGTTAAACAGGGAGATATGGGACTTGCCATTGGAAAACGCGGAAGTACAGTTGCCAAGGTTCAAAAAACAGTAGACAAAGGTGTTGAGGTCATTGAACACTCAGATGATCCTGTAGAATTTATAGGAAATCTCATGGCCCCTGCCAAGATCAGGAGTATAAGAATTCTCCAGAAAGAAAATGGGGAGAAAATAGCCACTCTTGAAACAGATCCACGAAATAAACGCACTGCCATAGGAAAAGGCGGTCAGAACATAGAGCGGGCAAGACTCTTAGCCAAAAGGCAGCATAATATAAATAACATTATTATAAAATAGAGAAGAACGAAGGAACAGATTTTTAATCATATTATTCAAATAATAAATGTTACTTTGACTATCATTGAATATGATATTATTAAAATAATTAATTGAATAAATCTGATAACTTTGATTAAATGGTAATTTTACAAGGAGGAATTTCATTTGCCAGGACTTTTCGCAGCAAAAAAGCTTAAAAAGAATAGACAAAACTTCAGATGGAAAGATGTGGAGTATAAAAGGAAAGCTTTAAGATTAGATGTTAAAGCAGACCCTTTAGAAGGTGCACCTCAAGCTAGGGGTATCGTAATTGAAAAAGTTGGTGTAGAGGCAAAACAGCCTAACTCCGCCATAAGGAAATGTGTACGTGTTCAACTTATAAAAAATGGTAAACAATTAACTGCATTTGCTCCAGGAGACGGTGCAATCGGTTTCATTGATGAACACGACGAAGTCATGATCGAGGGAATTGGCGGACCATCAGGAAGGTCTATGGGCGATATCCCTGGTGTCAGGTGGAAAGTTACAAAAGTTAACAGTGTATCATTACAACAAATGGTCATTGGTAGAATTGAAAAACCAGTAAGATAAAAGTGAGGTAATTCTAATGAGTTTTAAGGTCTTCAATAAATGGGAGTTAGAAGAGGTGAAAGTAGAGGACTTAGGTCTAATAAACTACATTTGCCTCGACGAAATTCTGGTTCCACACACCCTCGGAAGGCATGTAAAAAGGCAGTTCGCAAAATCCAAAGTCTCAATAGTTGAAAGGCTCATGAACAAGATCATGAGAACACAGAGAAACTCTGGTAAAAAGAACAAGTCTTACAACATCGTCAAAGGGGCCATGGATATTATAAACCAGAGGTCAAAAAAGAACCCTCTTCAGGTTCTTGTGAAAGCTGTAGAAAACACTGCACCAAGGGAAGAAACAACCAGAATAAAGTATGGTGGAATTGGATATCAGGTTGCAGTAGATATAGCACCACAGAGAAGGGTTGATCTGGCTGTTGGATTCTTAACAAGAGGCGCTCTACAATCATCCTTCAAAAGGAAAAGATCTGTAGAAGAATGTCTTGCTGATGAACTTCTTTACGCAGCAGAGTACGATACTAGAAGCTTTGCTATTGGTAAGAAGGAAGAGAAGGAAAGAATTGCAAGATCTGCCCACTAATGTTGAATATTATTAAATTTTGGTTACTAGGTGATTTTGGTGAGTAGACGTACTAAGATGATTAATAAAATTAAGGAGTTGATGTACACTCCTAAGTATATAAGGAATATCGGTATAGTGGCCCATATTGACCATGGGAAAACCACTCTATCAGACAACCTCCTTGCTGGAGCCGGCATGATCTCTAGGGAACTTGCAGGTGATCAGCGGTTCTTGGACTTTGATGATCAGGAACAAGCAAGAGGTATTACCATTGATGCAGCAAACGTTTCAATGGTCCACAAGTACAAAGATGAAGATTATCTCATAAACCTTATAGACACGCCAGGTCACGTTGATTTTGGTGGAGATGTTACAAGGGCTATGAGGGCTGTTGACGGTGCAGTTGTAGTTGTTTGTGCTGTTGAGGGTATAATGCCCCAGACAGAAACTGTTTTACGTCAGGCTTTAAAAGAAAATGTTCGTCCTGTATTATTCATAAATAAAGTTGATCGACTTATAAACGAGCTCAAACTTGAAGGAGACGAATTACAAAATAGATTCCTCAAGATAATAGCCAGTGCAAATAAGTTAATAAAAAATATGGCTCCTGAACAGTTTAAAAAAGAATGGCTTTCAAGGGTAGAAGATGGAAGTGTTGCATTCGGTTCAGCATATCATAACTGGGCGATAAATGTTCCTATGATGCAAAAAACTGGTATCACTTTTGACGATATTTATGATGCATGTAAGAATGACAATCAGAAAGAATTAGCTGAGAAAGTTCCTATACATGACGTTCTTTTAGGGATGGTTGTTGACCACCTTCCAAGTCCAGAAGTATCACAAAGATACAGGGTGCCAAGCATTTGGTCCGGAGATATAGAATCTGTTGAAGGACAGGGTATGCTAAACACGGACCCAGATTCGCCATTAGCAGTCATGATCACAAATGTGAGTATTGATAAACATGCAGGTGAAATTGCAACTGGTAGGGTTTATGGTGGAACCATAGAGAAGGGATCAGAAATATACTTCGTAGGTTCTCATGGAAAAGCTAGAATCCAACAAGTTGGAGTTTATATGGGTCCAGAACGTATCAACACCGATAAGGTTCCTGCAGGAAATATTGTTGCAATAACCGGTGCAAAGAATGCTATGGCCGGTGAAACTGCAACCAATCTAGGATCCAAAATTGATGCATTTGAAGGTATTGAACACATATCCGAACCAGTTGTTACTGTTGCTGTAGAAGCTAAAAGTACCAAAGATCTACCAAAACTCATAGAAGTTCTAAGGCAGATTGGTAAGGAAGATCCTACTATCAGAGTAGAAATCAATGAAGAAACAGGAGAGCATCTTATATCGGGTATGGGTGAACTTCACCTCGAGATCATAACCTATCGTATCGACGAGAAAGGTGTGGAAATTGAGACTTCAGAACCTATCGTTGTGTACAGGGAAACAATTGCTGGAAAAGCTGGTCCTGTAGAGGGTAAGTCCCCGAACAAACATAACAGATATTACATTGATATTGAACCTCTATCCGACGAACTTTTCAATGCTATCCAGGATGGAAAGATCAAAGAAGGACGTGTTAAAAAGAAAGAAAGCAGTTCAACTTTCACAGACTATGGTCTTCCAAAAGATGAGGCTAAAAAGGTGTGGGATGTTTACAAGAGGTCTCTCTTTATCAACATGACACGTGGTATTCAGTACTTGGATGAGATAAAAGAACTCTTACTAGAAGGATTTGAAAGTGCACTTGACGATGGTCCAATAGCCAGAGAAAAGGTTATGGGACTTAAAATAACACTCAAGGACGCTAAAATACACGAAGATGCTGTTCACAGAGGTCCTGCCCAAGTTTTACCTGCAATAAGGAAAGCTGTATACGGTGCAATCATGCTGGCCAATCCAACGTTACTGGAGCCAATACAAAAAGTATTTATCAACGTTCCACAAGACTATATGGGTGCAGCAACTAGGGAAATACAGAACAGAAGAGGACAGATAGTAGATATGTCACAAGAAGGAGACATGGCTACATTGGAATCAACTGTACCTGTTGCTGAAATGTTCGGATTCGCAGGAGATATAAGATCTGCTGCTGAAGGTCGATGTCTCTGGTCAACTGAAAGTGCGGGTTTTGTAAGATTACCTCCTGAACTTCAGAAGACAATTATAAAAGAGATAAGGGCTAGGAAAGGATTAAGTCCAGAACCTTATGGACCAGACCATTACATAGGCTGATCATGAATTTGATGATATAAAATTTGATATGATATAAAATATTAATGGAGGTATATTTTATGGCAAAGGCAAAAGAACATATGAACTTAGCGTTTATTGGACACGTAGACCATGGTAAATCAACACTTGTCGGACACATTCTCTTACAGTCAGGAGCTATAGCAGAAAAGCAACTTTCTGATGGTGAAAACAAGTTTAGGTTTGTTATGGACAAGCTCCAAGAAGAAAGAGAAAGAGGGGTTACAATCGATTTAGCTCACGCAAAATTCGATACTCCAAAATATGAATTCACTATTGTGGACTGTCCTGGTCACAGGGATTTTGTTAAAAACATGATCACAGGTGCATCCCAAGCAGATGCAGCTGTACTAGTTGTTGCAATAGACGATGGTATAATGCCTCAAACCAAGGAACATGCTTTCCTTGCTAGAACACTTGGTATCAACCAGCTAATCATAGCAATAAACAAAATGGATCTAGTTGACTACGATGAAGCAAAGTTCAACGAACTCAAAGACGAAATAGGTGCACTAATTAAAACAGTTGCATACAAACCAAAAGACATCAACTTCATACCAATATCCGCATTCCAAGGAGACAACATCACAGTAAAATCAGATAAAACTCCATGGTACAAAGGACCATCACTAGTTGAATCACTCGCAGAACTCAAAGCACCAGAAAAACCAACACAGCTACCATTAAGGGTACCTGTACAAGATGTTTACACAATCACTGGTGTCGGAACTGTTCCAGTGGGAAGAGTAGAAACCGGTGTCATGAAAAAAGGTGACAATATTATATTCGAACCACCTGGATCAACTGGAGAAGTGAAAACCATTGAGATGCACCATGAAATGCTTGAACAAGCAGAACCTGGTGATAACGTAGGTTTCAACGTCAGAGGTGTAGGTAAAAATGACATTAGAAGAGGAGATGTAGCTGGACACACATCTAATGCACCAACAGTTGCAAAAGAGTTCACAGCACAGATTGTTGTACTACAACATCCCGGTGTTATCACCGTTGGATATACACCAGTATTCCACTGTCACACAGCACAGGTTGCTTGTACCTTCATGGAACTCCAGAAAAAACTGGACCCAGCAACCGGTCAGACCAAAGAAGAACATCCAGATTTCCTTAAAACTGGTGACGCAGCATTTGTTGTTGTCAAACCGACCAAACCAATGGTAATAGAGAAAATCAAAGAAATTCCTCATATGGGAAGATTTGCTATAAGGGATATGGGTCAAACTGTTGCAGCTGGAATGTGTGTAGATATTGTACCGGCAAAGTAATTAACAGATGATAAATGAAGGTAAAATTAAACCTTCTTTTTATTTTTATGGAGGATTGGAATGCACAAAGCCAGAATAAAACTCACAGGTACAGATCCTGAAAAACTTGCATATGTATGTGATCAGCTCAAAAGAATAGCAGAGCGAACTGGTGTGGACCTATCAGGGCCAATACCACTGCCAACCAAAAAACTTGTGGTGCCAACCCGTAAATCTCCAGATGGAGAAGGTAAAGCTACATGGGAAAAATGGGAGCTAAGAATCCACAAGAGACTTGTTGGAATCGAAGCAGATGAGCGTGCTATGCGTCAAGTTATGAAGGTAAATGTACCTGATAACGTGAGTATAGAAATCGAATTAAAAAGCTAATATAGCTTAACCCCTTTTTTATCTTAAAGCCGGGATAGCCTAGCCAGGGAAGGCGCAGGACTTGAGATCCTGTGGAGTTCGACTCCACCTGGGTTCAAATCCCAGTCCCGGCGTTCATAATCATATCATAGGATTTTATAGATTCTTAATTAATATATAATTTTTTTTATTAAAAATTTTAATTCTAACACGGTATAATGCTGAAAAAATTTTAATAAAATATGGAAACAGAATTAAATGAACAGATATTAAAACCAAATGTTTCACAAATATTCATTTATTTCTACTATTTTTTAATTTGGATATTCTGAATTTTTTTTAATAAATTCTTTATCTATGAACGTATTTTTCATGACTATAATTATTCTACTCCTCTCTTTGTCAAAATTCAAATTATCAATAAATAATTTATGAATTCAAATATAATATAATATCATAATACTTTTGGAGGGGTGATTCATGAGGTCAATATGGTCGGGATTTCTTTCATTTGGTTCTATTCTCATACCTATTAGATCATATGCAGCTAGTTCTAATCTTCATATCAGTTTTCATCAGGTGCATAAGACCGATTGTGGAAGGGTGAGATATAAAAAGGTGTGTGAGAAAGATGGAGAGGAACTTAAACCGGATGATATTATAAAAGCATACATTGTTGGTGGTGAATGCCTGAAATTTACTGATGAAGAATTAGATGCTCTCAAACCTTTTGCCACAAAAATCATGGAAATTTTAGGTTTTTGTAAAATGGAAGAAATACCTATAGAGGCATTGAACAAACCATACTATATTGGTACTGATTCGCCGCAAAAGGGAGGAGCAGGAAAAAGTTTCCTTCTTCTGAAGGAATCCTTGATCCAGAGTGATAAAGTAGCAATAGTAAAATGGGTTTCCAGAACCAATGAATATCTTGGAATGATACAACCACATGGAAAGGGATTGCTTCTAAAACAACTACTTTACCATGAACAGGTACGGCCTATGGATGAAGTTGAAATACTTGAATCTGAAGTTAATAATGAGTTAGTTGATAAAGGTGTAAAAGCAGTTGAGAAAATGACTTTCAAGTTTGATTGGACCAAATACACAGAAACCTACACTCAAGAAGTCAAAGAACTTGTAGAGAAAAAATTCTTGGGCGAAGAGGTGGAGGTATCAGAATTTAAATTACCAGAAACCAGATCGATAGAAGTTGAACTGGAAAAAATGCTGGAAGAATAGAAGTAAGAGGTTTATATATGCCAAATATGATAGATCCAATGCTTGCGACATTAACCAGCCCAGAAGTAATGTTAATAGGATCTTGGATAATTGAACCGAAATATGATGGTGAAAGAATCATAGCTGTAAGTTCAGGTGATGAGATCAGTTTATGGACAAGAAGAAATATTCAAGCATCCTATAAATTTCCTGAGATTGTTAAAGCATTGAAGGATAATATTGAAGGGAATGACTGGATATTAGATGGTGAGATGACTGTTGCTGGTGGTTTTAGGCAACTATTAAACAGGAATGTAGAAGACAGATTTAAGATTAGCCTACTATCACGGAAGAAACCTGCTACATACAATATTTTTGATATTATTCGCTATGAAAAAGATCTATTAAACATCACAATTATTGAACGCAAGGGAATATTAATGAAAGTTGTGCATCCCAATACCAACATTGCAATAGTACCGTTTCATGAAGTTGAAAAAATTGAAGAAGAATTTCTTTATTATTTAAAAAAGGGTTTTGAAGGTGTTGTAATTAAAAATTCATATTCAAAATATGAACCAGGAAGAAGATCAGATCAATGGTTGAAAATCAAAAAGGGAGATACAGTAGATGTAAATATTATCGGAGCAACCAAAAGTACAGGTAGTATCCCTTTTGGTGCTCTATTAATGGAAAAAGATGGAAAATATTTTGGTAAGGTAGGTACAGGATTTAGTGACCAAGACAGGGTAGATATATTAAAACTTTTAATAGAAAATCAGGAACCATTAAGGATAACAGTACCTCCCAAAGTAGAATCCGAAATATTAGTGACTTCAAAACCTCTTTTAGCAGAGATTAAAATGCAAGAAATGATCAAAAGATCTCCAAGAGCACCGGTATGGGTAAGATTTCGATGGAATGATTAATATACTGTATAATCAAATCATAATTCAGATAACTAACATTAATTTACTCTTTTTAATGTTACTACAATAATTTGAGGCCTTGCAAAAAACCTCAAGGGTGCCCCAACCATTCCTATATCATTACTAATTATTATGGTATTGTTACATATTATTCTTTTCTCCATTCACATATTCTGCCCATATTTAGAATTTATAAATGGAGCATAAAGCCCAAAGAAAGTAATTTGGTCTCCGTGTGTATGTCCGGAAAGTACGAGATCTATCCGTGATCTAGAAACTTTAGGGAAAATAGTCTGGTTTATGAGAAACCAGTATCCAAAATTGTTTGAAGTTACTCCTCGAAGTATTGGAAGTTGGTCTGGGATATCTGTGTCCATATCTACCACTCCTCCAACTCGAATTTTAGATGAATTATCACTTATCCAAACACCATTATTCCCAATGTATGTGATATTTGCATTTTTCATAGCTTGGATAGAAACGTTTTTCGGGTCATTATTCCCTAAAATACCATAAACTCCTAATGGTGCCCTTAGTTTTGATAAAGAAATAAAAACAGGACCTACAGATGAGGGATCATTAGTTACATAATCCCCCCTAATAGGATTGTATCGGGATTCAATGAATTTGTTTGGTTTACTAAGCTTTCCAATCGTTGTTTACTGACGAATGGGCCGTAATGAATATCTGTCAAATAAAGTATGTGTTTACCATCAAATTCTGCAGGAATCTGGTTTGATTTAATAATTATTTCCTTAATTTCAATCAGATTAGGTTCTATTACTGAATAAACAAATATTGATATAATAATAACAATAATCTTTTTTAACATCTGTAACTATTCCTTGTATGAATTATTAATAGGGGATATAAAGTTGATTTGTAAGTTATATCCTGATGAACATTTAGTTCTAATAACAGAAGACTGATCATATTGATATACAATTTATTAAATAATTATAATACAATTTTTACAATAATAAATAGAATCATTTTTATGTATATATTAATTTTTTTTATTACACACCCAATAAATTTTCTGTATTCCCAAAAATTTAAGGCTATTAAAAAACATAATAAATGGATGGACACGTAGTTTAATACCAAAAAAATGTGTAGAATAGGGTTATATAATTTTAATATAGTGATCAAATTGGGTATAAATTAGGCATAGGTACTTATCGTTTATTAACAATACAAATATACATACATATTATACTATTTAATAAAAACAATTCAAGATTCCAAAATAATTCTTTTAATCATATATTAATATTCACTGGAGAGATAAAATGCATCGTTTTGATAAATTAAGTTCATTTAAAGATTATATTCCACTTATAAGAGAAAATTCTCATGGAAAAAATATTGGCCTGCTTGTAGATGGTCCAAATATGCTTCGTAAAGAATTTGACTGCAATTTAGATACTGTAAGGAGTTTAATAGCCGAACATGGAAATATAAAGGTTGGTAAAGTTTTCCTCAACCAATACGCTTCAGATAAACTAATAGAAGCAGTAGTAAATCAAGGATTTTCACCCATGATCGTAGCGGGTGAAACTGATGTTCAAATGGCTGTGGAGGCATTCGAGCTTATACACAATCCTAATATTGATGTGATAGCACTTATGACTCGTGATATTGACTTTTTCCCATTGATAAATGTAGCCAAGGAGCATGGCAAAAAAACCATAGTAATAGGGGCCGAACCAGGGTTTAGTGTAGCTTTAAAGAATTGTGCAGATAGTACAATTACTTTGAAAACTCATCAACCACCGAGCTCAGCATAATTTTATATATTTTTTTTTTATTCTTTTTTTTATTCTTTTGAAATATCCATAAATCAATTCATTAATTTTATATTTTTATTTTAAACATTCTAAAGCCACAATTTAACTATACAATTTATGTAATTTAATAATCTTAACTAAGGTTATATAGATAAGAATTTTAATATTCATGGGATTACATATTATTTTTGGAGTGTTATTATGGATATAATAGAAAAAAGAATTAAAGATACAAAAGTGGCTTATGCACAATTTAAAGGAAGTTATGACCAAATTCCCGACCACATGCAAGAAGTTGGTGAGTGGGTTATGGATGAAGGGCTGAAAATGACTGGTATGGTATATGGATCATACTTCAACAGTCCTGAAGAAGTTCCAGAAGAAGAACTAGAATATGAAATTGGATTTTCCTATGATGGAGATTTAAAGATCCAAGAGGGTAAGTTAGGATACAAAGAAATACCCGAACATACTGTGCTTGCAGCGATACACAAGGGACCTTATAATAATGTAGGTCCAGTAATCCATGCATTGGCAGAATATGCTGATAAAAATGGATATGATATTGTTGGACCCGTTACTGAGGTTTATCTGAATGATCCAAGCCAGGTATCTCCTGAAGAATTTCTTACAGAGGTAAGATTTCCTGTGATTAAAATGGGTTAAATATCCCATATTTTTTCGAAAATTTATGTTTAATATTTATATAAATTATCGAGGATTGAATGGTGAATGAAGATAATAGATCATCTCACAAATCAAATGATTATGATCTAGAAATAATAGACACAATCCCATATTATGAGTCATTTCATAATGAATCTTTAAAAATTATAAAGACCATTTTAGATGACCCAGATGTTTGGTTGGATACTGGATGTGGAACTGGTACGCTTGTACAGAAAGCATTAAAAGTATTTGATAATACTTATTTCATACTGGCTGATCCCTCTTTGGAAATGCTTAATTTGGCTAAAAATAAATTATCGAAACATTTTCCTGACAGAGTAATATTTCTTGAACCAACAGGAACAGAAAATATAACCCTTGATGATGATTGTAAGCCAAATGTAATTACAGCAATTCAGTCTCATCATTATATGTCTCTAAATGAAAGATTTGAAGCCACAACAAATTGTTTTGGACTGTTAAAACATAATGGTATTTTTATAACATTTGAGAATGTTCGCCCAACAACTGCTAGTGGTGTGGAGATTGGTAAGGAATATTGGAAAAATTTTCAGGAATCAAAGAGTAGGGATGAAAAAAAGGTTGAAATGCATTTAAAACGTTTCGATGTCGAATATTTTCCAATAACAATTGATGAACATATTTCATTATTAAAAAAATCAGGGTTTAGTATTGTTGAGATGTTTTGGAGATCATATATGCAAGCCGGATTTTATTGTATAAAGTGATTTTCTGAAGATATCTTTATTTTAAATTTTTTTTTAAATTTGGTTTAAATTAGTTAGTGTTGAATTCTAGTATTATACCATAAACCAGGTTTAGGGTTGTTAAAAAGAGAGTTAGATTCATATTTATGAGATGTTATTATTAACTAATTTTTGAGATTATATTTTCCTATATTTCTGATTTATTTGAGATTCAAATTATAAATTATCCAATTACATCCCAATTTATATTAATTAAAATTTAAAAAACTATTATATATAACAATTTATTGAGGGGTAAAAATGGAGATAAAACTTAAAGAAACAGAAGAAAAACAGGTTGCATATATATTTTACACAGGACCTGTGGAAGATATGGGAGATTTGATTGGAGAGATAGCAGATTGGATGATGGAACAGAAAGTTGAAATAACAGGCCCTCCTTATTCAGCTTATTATACAAGTCCGGTTGAAGTTGCCCCTGAAGATATGCAGTACGAATTAGGGGTTCCATTTATAGGTGATGCATCTGAATCAGGTAAAGTCAAAATAAAAATTATGCCTGTACAACAAGTTCTTTCTGCAATTCATAAAGGGCCTTACAACGAAGTAGGGTTGGTTTATGAAGTAATAATGAATAAAGTAATTGAAGATGGGTATCAAATGACTGGTGCACCCATTGAGATATACTTCAATAGTCCCATGGAAGTATCTGAAAGTGAACTCTTAACCGAAGTTCAATTTCCAGTTGTTCAAATTTGATTATTAACACAACTTTTCATTTAATTATATGTACATTTGATTATCCACATAGTAAATTGAACATGGGATTAATGTTTAAAATAAATTTAAGAGAAACTATAAATTTTTTCCCCATTTGATTACATTTACTATTCTGTAGTAGTTGGATCTATAAAATAAGTTAATAAATCCAATTTTTGGGATAATTAAAAAAAAATTTAGATTGTATAATGAAATTATAAACAATATTATTCAATATACAGGTGAATTAAAATATATAAAAAGGATATTTTACTTTTTATTATATTTATCCACTATTTCAGTGAAAGATTCCCCAATATAATCCTTTTGTTCTTGAGTGAAACCATAAATACTACACTTGAACCATTTAGTCTGTCCACGTTTTATACCTACAATATCCCTTTTTTTAAGCTCTTCATATAAGAAAAAACCTCTTCTAGAATGTTTTTCGGCTATTTTATCTAAAATAGGTGTTTCAAAACGGACCAAATCATGTTTTGTTGGTCGAATTCCTAATTGTGTCACACCTTCAATTTGTTCCATTTTATCTACAAATTTTCTAGTACTAATAACTTCATCGTCCCAATTTTTCAACCTTTCTATTACATATGGTAATGAAGCCATGAGGGTTGCAACAGGTGCTCCTCTACTTGTGCACCCTAACATTTCAAGTTCCTTAACAGCATGCATATCAGATCTTTTTAGTATTATATCTGCCCATTCTTCTTTTAAACCAAGAACACCAATAGGTCCAGATGCAGCCATACTCTTATGTCCGCTTCCAACAACAAAATCTGCATTAAGTTTTTTAGCATCGATTGGCATCCTTCCCATGGAATAAGCACAATTTAAAAGCAGAGGCACTCCGGCATAATGGGCTATTTTTCCTATTGAACTGGAATCTGTTAAGTTTCCATAATTACCATCAACATGTGTTAAAAGTACAAGACTAACATCTTCGCCTTGATCACTTAAATCCTCAAGAACTTCTTTGTAACTTTCTGGACGTATTTCATAATTGGGATAATCAGTATTTGGAACTTCTACCATGTTAAGTCCCGCCCTTTCAGCAGCTACATGGGTAGTATAATGTGCGTTTCCATCAACAACTATGGTATCACCTGGTTTGCAAAGAGCATGCATAACAGCAAACTTACCTTCACGAGCTCCGTGTACTGTTCGGGCATGATCTATATTTATGAAACTTGCTAGATCATCAAGAAAACCTTTTATATTAGGCTTTGATATTTCATCCAGTCTTCCAGCACAGTAATCACAAACACTGTAACCTTCAGAAAATTCGTATAATGCTTTTCTTGCTTCAACAGGGAGAACCCCTCCTCTTTGGAGTGGGTTTAAATTAAGGTTGTTTCTTTCAGTATCTCGCGTAAGTCCATAATCTTGGCATTCCATCATAATCACCTGAAATATTTTAAATCGATAAAACTAAATCTTATACAAATATTTAGTTAAATATTCTATCTCTTCCATTAAATCATATTGATCACTAATAATATAATAATATAAAGAAATTTTTTATGATATGTTCAGATTAACAGCTTCTATGATCAAGTTTTTGAATTGTTGTATTAATTAGATCTGAGTCGTAGATCTTAACATGTCTTATTTTTTTACCACTTCCTTCTAACATTTTTGTAGAATCTTTAAGTTCTGTGCCTCTAGCAAACAGATTAACATGGTCTTTATGTGATACAATGGCACAAACAAATCCATTCTTTTCATAGAAAAGATTTTTCCTTTAATGACTTCATCCATTTCGGGTACTAGTTCAAGAATCATATTACGAACATCTCTGGCTAATAAATCTATTTGTTCATTATAACTAGACAAATATTGATCTAGCTCAACTCTTTTATTTTTCATATTAATACTTCCTGATTGTAGTTCAAACTTATATTTTTGGGCCTCTCCATATTTTAAGCAATTTAGTTGTGACTGGGTTTATAATATTTGATCTTTTACCAAAAACAGTAACATTACCATTTAGAACGGCTTCTTTAATATTATCAGAGTCAGTTTCTACTCCTGCATTTCCAATTTCATTTTCAAAGTGGGCATCACTTCCTGCAATGCTATTCAAGTAATTTTCTTTTGCATAATCCTTTGCCATATCATTATATGCTTGACGCACACATCTTGAGTTGAAGATTTCTACGCTATCAATGAATCTAGCATCATAATGTGTTGGATGTAATGAAGTACTTCTAATTCCATCAAATGGATGAGGAACTACTACAACTCCATTTTGGGCTTTAATTTCTTCAATAACATCTATAAAAAGTGTCGATTTTATTTCTTCGGTTAAAAAAATCCCTATAACTTCACCTTTATCAGTTAAAATTTCAGAACCCACAATTACTTGAATTTCATCATTTTCATATTTTTTAGCAGCTAAACCACCTTTTATTGTGTTATGATCTGTTACCCCAATTCCTGAAAGGCCTACTTTAGCAGCAATTTTTACCATTGTTTTAGGTTCAACATAACCATCGGCTGAATATTTACTGTGGGTATGGAAATCATATTTCATGTTTGATATTTTGATATTCATTATATTTTGACTTTTTGAATTGAATCTAACCTACAATATAATTAGAGGATTTTTAATTATTTCAGATATTTATGAGGAAATTAAACTGGTTACTCAAGAATGTAAATTTGAATAAAGGTCTTAAACTTCAAAACTATATTGATATTGATCATGGATGTGTATTAATGACAAAAAAAACTAGAACCCAAAGTTTAGATCAATTCTGGAAAATTGATGATGAGCAATTGAAAACACCCGAACATGATAAAATGCTCCTTTGGTTGCTTAATAAAGATAATTTAAGACATATAATCATTTTAAACAATCCTGAAGCTGAAAAATGGGATTGGGATAATGTAAAAATTCATGCAGAGGAGTATATAGTTTCAAACAACGGATTTAGGATAGGTGCGCCTGATATTATTTTTGTTGTCCCACGTTATTTATGTAACAACTGCAATTTGACCCACAAAAATATGGATAGCTGTCCCAGTTGTAAAAGCGAAGATATCCTCAGATACCCCGGAGATCATCATCAACACTATTCTAGATATTTTATTGAGATAAAACCTAAAATCGAAAATTTTGGGGCAACTTTAAGACATTTAAAATTATTTATTTCCTATGGATTTGATGATAAAGCATTTATATTCACAGAAGATTTAAGATATAAAAAAGAGTTTGAAGATCAAGGTGTAAAAGTGATATTCCCTCCAGAAATACAATCTAACTTATGATTTAATAAAAATTAGATTTAAAAAAAAAGAAATGTAGATTAAAATTATTTAATTATATCCATATTTTTATTGGTTCTAGCTATAGACTTTTCTGGGTTTGTTTCCAGTTCAAGCATGGCCCTTATAGCATCCACATTTTCAGGTACCACATCAGATTCCTGGTGAACTGCTTGCATATAATATAATTCATTATTTACAATATTCAAGGATTCTCTCCATACTGCAATCTCAAATAAGTCTCCTCTTGGCCTTCCAAGATCCTTTGCAAACTCCATGATTTCTGCTGTAGATCCAAGTCCTCTTGAAGCATCTACAAGTAAAACACGTGGAGTTTTTTCAAATGTATCTATTACATCGTCAATTGTTACATCAGATTCAAGCTCTACCATAAGATTATGTTGATGCATGAGCGTAGTTGGAACTAAAATTGCCATTGTTGTTATGTTAAGTCCATACATTACAGTTTGAACATCCGGACCATGATGTGAAGGTACTGTAGGAGGATTTGGCACTATTGAATTTATGGGTCCTTTATTAACCTGTCCAGGATCTGCACCGCGCCTTACCATCACTGCCCTAACTTTTTTAATACCGCATAGTTCCTTAATAGGATTTAGAGTTCTACAAAGACCAGTTGTATTACAAGAAACTACCCTGACATAATCTTCTCCCACGGAATCATTAAAATTTGCAAATGAATTGAAAGATTTTCCTATCTTTCCATGTTTTTCACCACCCTGGAATATCCCCTTAACACCAGCTTTTTTGTAAGATTCCATATTCTTAACGCCTATCCCACCAGGAGTACAATCAACCACTATATCAACCTTATCATATAGATCATCAATAGTACCTTTTACAGGGATATCTGCTTCTTCAAAGAGGTTTTCCCTATCTGGTGAGCTCATGTAAATATCATAACCTAATTCCACTGCCCTTTTAGCCTCAAAATTGGGGGTTCGTTTAGTAACTCCTACGATCTTCATATCGTCTTGGGCAGTTACTGCATCTGCAACTCTTTTACCAATGGTACCATATCCATTTATTCCAACAGTTTTCATTAATAAACCTCCATTTCATAGGATTTTACCAGTTATTCTACATTGTGAGATAAAAGTAATTATCAACTTATTTCTTAAATTTTATTATTAATATTTCATTGTTTCTTCAGAAAATTTGTTTTTAATCAGAATTATTACTTTTCACTCTCATGATAATGTTTTAGATATTTACATCATTAAATCTTTTGATTTTTTTTATTAAAATTAGAAATAATTGTTTTGAAATATTTTTAAGATCATATATCTAACTTGATTAATCATTTTAAGGTTATGGTTAATTTTGTTTGATAGGCATAAAATATCAAAATAATTTATAAATATTTTAACGCTTAAAAACTGATGAAAACCGATTAATAAAGATATGCATTACCATTATTATTCTTCCATCAAACTTTCAGCAATCTGTAAAGAATTATTAAATGTATCTAATTCAGTTCTCATAAACAGTCCAAAGTACCATCAACTTCTTGATTAAATTGATATACCCACTTTTTCTAAAAAATAAAGAATTTTAAAAAATAATATTATAATAATGTATATTCTGTGAAATAGTTCATGTTATTAGAATAAAAGTTTATACAAAAGTGATTGATACGCACCAATTGAGATCATTTGTATAATTAAAATGGATATATTTTGAGATATCTACAATAAAAATGTATTATAGCATCAAATTGTTCACTGACTTTTACATATAATGTGCATAATACGTTCAAAATAATTCATATAATACATTTGGTATCAAACAAATTAAGGAACAACAAAGCATAAAAATTAAAATACAACAAATAAAGGAGTTCTACAAGATATTAGGAGTCAAGACTATGAGATCAAGTAAACAAAGTTTTGAAAACGGAAGAATACCGTTCAAGATATCTAAAATGGTTGCAATATCTTCTTCTGGATTTCAATCAGCAATTGCGACAGGTTTGTCGTACTTAAGTTCATCAATAAATAATTTAGGAAACGTATTGGCAACCAAGCACATATCCCCTATAACTGGAGGCTGGATTAAATGAATAAAAAATTATCAGTGACTCTATTGTTACTGGTGGGTTTAGTTGCTATATGTGCATGGTACAGGAGAATTAAATGCTCAAACTGTATATCATCATTATTATTATCATCCGTGGTGAATAATTCTACTGTTCCCTCTGTGACTAATACAACTAAGGTCCCACCTGTGGTTAATACAACACACCCTAATATTAGTAGAACTGAATTAATTATGATAATACAAAAGTTTATATGACTAAACTTTTACATTATAATTTATATTACAAAAAAATTAGATAGGAAATTGAATCTGTTAATTTAATAAATTGTTAATTCAATTCTATGTCTTTATAATTTCAAAAGAGGGTAAAATCATGATAATTGCAAATTTAGATAAAATTATTGGATTGGTTGGTTTGATCATGGGTATGGAATTAGTTGCTATAGCTATTTTCACTGCTTTAATATTATACTTTAGAAATCCTGTCGTTGCAGGGTTAATTGGGAATTTTTCATTTTTAACGATGGGATTAGGGCTTTTAGGTATTGCTTTAAACCATGAAAAAAAGATAATATTATATTTTTATTTAGATTTTGTGGATTCATTTCCATATAAAAATAAAAAGTAATTTAATGTAGTTTAAAAGTAATTTACAGATAAATTATTCGTCTTTAATAATAGTATCATCACAGTCAGGACATAAATATTCCTTTACTTTGCCCTCTTTTTTGATTCTAGCATTTTTTTCATTTTCCCTTTCGAACCATTTATCGCATCTTCCACATTGTACTGTTTCTTTTTCAACCATGATATCACAATATTTATTCTGTTATTTGTATCATATTAATTTTTTTAAATTGAATAATTCTGGTTTTAAATTGATAAAGGATGCATTTTTTGTTAATTTCTTTAAAGCGAAGTTAATTATTATAGTCTATAACTCAACAATAAAATGTATATTCTAATATTGTATTCTGAATTTGTAAAAATTTAAATTTAGTAATTAATGTTCAAAAACCGAAATTCTTGTTCTTAAAATTAATAAATTAATCTAAATAAATAATTAAAAAAAAATAAAGCTGGTTAATATTGCCAACCTTGGTATATTCACATTGCATCGAGTTTTTCTGGTAAATAAGTATCAACTACATATTCCAATCCATATTTTGAGAAAGACTGCTGTTCTGCTTTTTTTCCAATTTTAAGCATTTTCTTAATTTCTACCTTCCAGAAATCATCTCTGTATCTAGGATCTTTATATAGTTCTTTGAGTCTTAATACATCAATATCCTTTAATGGGTCAGTAGGTAAATCGTAATTTATAATATCTGACGCTGTAACTCCTAGGAATTTTGCATTGGGTGTTGCAAGTTCGTGGTTTACATGTGCGAGTTTTGCACTTCCAGATATTATAACCATTGCGATATGGAATCCCCATGGATCTCCATCGTTACAGATGTATACGGGGAGTCCAAGTTCTTCATTAACCCTTTTAAGGAATCTTCTTGTTGCACGGGCTGCTTGTCCTTTAAGGCCGACAATGAGTGTTTCAAACTTTTTATAAGCGTTTTCTTGAACCATTCGATGGAACATACCCATTGTTTCTACTGCTATTACCCTTTGCACATTATGGTCGACTAGTTCAACTTCATCTATAGTTGGTGAAATTGTGTATCCTGATTTGCCCATTCTCAATGCGTTTATTTCTACGTCGTCGTCTTTGAGTGTTATATCTCCATAAACAGATGCACCATCTTCTTCTGGCATTAATCCTAAGTCTTCACGTGAGATTCCAAGTGTTACTTCAAGATCTTCTCCTACTATGTTGGATTCTTGCTGGTCTCCGAAATCTATATCCCAACCTTCGGAAACATAGTACATTTCCCTCAGTGTTGCTGTTTTTCCTGTTTCCACAAGACTCTTGCAGAAATTGGCCATATATACCATTTGGCCAATTTTTTTGATCTGTTTCACATTTCCTAGTGATCTTTGTCCGTAGCGGTCTCCGAGTACATAGTATCGTTTTAAATCATCATAAACTATGTTTGAAGTACCCCTTGAAGGTACTTTTATTGCGGGGACGTTCATTAAATTTACATCCTCTATGATCTTTTCACCAAGACTTTGGAGTTTGTTTACAGCTAACTCTTTCCTGTTTAAGGCAAGTTCTTTTCTATTCATCATCCTTTTCGCCTACTATATCATCATCTGCTAATTCGCCTAAATCTATATCCATTTCATCGAGTATCTTTGGTCTTCTTGTTACCTTGGCCAGAATGTGTTCATATTCTGGAACATCCTTTCCTGCAAGTAGTGCTGCTTCTCTCATTATTACAGGTACATATGTCTCAAAAATCTTTGAACGCATCTCTTCATCTTTTGCTGCTCTTTTAGCGTTAATATATTTCTGAAGACTCCTTGCAATTTTCATTGTAGCTTGTCTTACCTCATGGAGTATCTCTTCTTCAGGTGCAACACTCTGTTTACCCGTTGAAAGGTATGGTACGTTAGTTGAAACAATATTTACAAAAACTGTTATTGGGGCATTTTCCAGGTCACGTATACCATAACGTTTCCAGTCTATACTTTTTAGAGCTTCTGTTATTGCACAACTTCCCTGGTCAAAACTCAGTGGAACTCTGTTTGCAAATCTCATGATCTCTGCACGTTTCTGTTCGCCAACTACTCTTCCTGAATTTCCACCATAAGAAATACCTGCTTCAATTACAAATGAAACTCCTCCACGGTATGTTTTGGGTTTTCTTGTAGTTGTGGCAACAAATTCGGGTTCTAATATTTCCCTAATACCCTTTTCAATCTGAACCTTCCCAATAGGAATCAAACCAGATGTTGGTGGAGCCATGAAATCCATTTGGGCAAATAATTCAACGATCCTCTCTGCTTCATCCCATTTCATGTCTTTTGGACGTTTGTTAAGGTCTATTTTGGTAATTTCTTGTATTTCATTTACCCTCTTAGTTGACATTCGTGAAAGGGAACTGGTTAAAAGGCTCCTGAATCTCCTTTTATCTGTGTGTTTTGCCATGAATATTAAATCGTCTGCTGTAACCCCTCTGGGATGGGGTAGAACTTCCTTAGGAAGTGGGGGTATAACATCGGTAGCCCTTTCAAATATATATTTGTGCCCTGTAGGGTCACGGAAGGTAATCTTTGCATGAGGGTTGGCTATCATACTCCTACGTATGTATTCAAATGCTCCTTGCTCACTGAGGGAATATGAAACATCTTTAAACTGTAGTTCTATTGCTACACCAGTAGATGTAACTTCTGCAGGCTTTCTATCTAATATAAGACCTTTATTAGTTTTAACATCCATTTTAAAGGTCATTTCAACTCCCTGGAGTTTTTCACCCTTCTTATAGCCGGATATTACTCTGGCAGGTTTTCCTGTTGTCATTTGGGATAACAGAACACAACCACTACAACCAAGCCCTTGTTGACCTCTGGATTGGATGTTTCTGAATTTGGAACCCGCAAACATGGTACAATATACCTTTGTAATGAAATCTTCGGGGATTCCAGGCCCGTTATCCATGTGATAAAGTATATAATGATCTTTATCAACTCTCTTAAGGTCTATGGAAATTTCTGGCTGTATTCCTGCCTCTTCTGCTGCATCTAGGCTGTTGGTTATCAGCTCGTGAAAAACCATTGTGAGGGATCTTATTTTTCCAGAGAATCCCAGCATTTGTTTGTTCCTTCTGAAAAATTCAGATGCTGTAAGTTCCTTAAATTCTTCAAAAAGTTCTGATGCTTCTCTCTCCAAACTTAGCCTCCTTTAAACACAAATTATTATGCATCAATTTTTTTATAAATTTAATATTAATTTTAGATTTTATTAGATTTGAAGCCTCTAAATATTATATGAGGTCTGTTTCATCTTTTGCCATTTTATGAAATTGTTTGATCTTCATATCACGTGTTTTTCTCTCGAGGAATGCATAAACAGTTTTATGTCTTACTCCGTTTAAAATCATTTCAACGGCTTCTTTTGCAATGTGTATCTGTTCCATGTCCCCAATGATTGCAACTGTTTTACCATAAATAGAAATATCAACACCGGTCATATCGGTTATTATGTCTTTTGTTCGGCCGTCTTTTCCAATTATTCTGGCTTTTTGTCGTAATATTGCTTTTTTTGATTTTCCAACATAATCGGGAAGATTTATTATTTCGAGAATAGTTTCGTCTCCCATTAGTTTAACCGATATTTCAGGATTAAATCCCCTACCTATGGCTTTAACTATGTAACGAGCTTTCCATACCGATAAAGGATCTTCAGTTTCTTCTGTTGGTGATATTGCCACTGTTCCAGCTTCACTATCCACTATTATTTCGGTTTTGGTTAAATTTTCAATTTCATCTTTTGTAATGCCGCTTTTCCCAATAACAACCCCGACTCTTTCACGGGGAATTTTGAGGTATTCTGTGTCAGGCATGATTTCACCTCAATTTAATAAATATATTCATATCCTTTTTAATAAACTTTTCTATCCTCATAAATCCATAATTTTACTTTTAATTTGATCCTTAGATATCTGAAGACCCATTTTTTTAAAATCTCTAAATAAGTTGTCTATATCTCTATTTAGAAGCTCCCTTGATATGGGATGGTCAACCATAACACCTTGAGATATGTCGATTATAACAGGTTCTCCATTCTCTATTAGTATATTGTAACCTGAAAGGTCACCATGTACTAATTTAGCGTCTTTATAAAGTATTTTAACGTAATCCATTATTTTTTTAGCTACGTATTCTGGATCAGATATTTTAGATTGTCTCATAAGTTGTGCAGGATTTCCAATTTCGTCTCCTATAAATTCCATAACTAAAATATTGTTTTTTGCAATAATAGGTCTTGGAACTCTGACTCCAACATCCTGAGCACGGGTTAAATTTCTTAATTCTTTGGTAACCCAAGTATTAATTAGTTGACGTTTATTGGAAGTTCTAACATTGAATCTGGGGTCTCCCTGAATGTAGTACTGCATTTTCTTAAAATCTGAAGTTCCTACTCTGTATATTTTGACTGCTACAAAATTACCCTCATCATCAATGCCTTTGAAGACGTTAGCCTCTTTTCCAGTACTTATTGCTCCTTGTAATTGGTTTATATAACCCATTTTTGCAAGTTTGTAGAGTGTTTCAAGTGTTAGTCTGTCAAAAACTTCACTTCCGACGTTTCTATCTTCATCGCCTTTTAAACGTTTTTCTGACAGTATTTTTCTCAATTGATTGTCAGCTTTAGATACTTTCGAGCACATGGGGTTTTCACCAATAAAAGAGCTTTAAACAGCTTTGAATTTGTTAAGACCTTATAATCATAAGTTAAATTAAGAACAATATTTAAAATTATGGTAGATGAAATTTAAAAGCTTAAAGCTTAAAATAGTATGGATTTATAAACAGCTGGACGAAGCCAGTTCTGTCAAATTCTAACCATTTTAGATTTATTTAAGATAAATAATTTAAATTAAAGTTTTAAATAACCCCTTCGTTCGAGCCAGTTGGCTTCTGTTCTGGTATATCTCCATATAACATCTGCCTTCTCATCACTCTGGAAATCCCATGGTTTTATTAAAACAACATCTCCTTCTCTTATCCAGATTCTTTTCTTCATTTTACCCGGAATTCTTGAGAGTCGGGTTTTGCCATCTGCACATCTAACCCTGAGTTTCCCATGGCCGAGTATCTGCTCAACAACTCCTGGTATTTCACCTCTTCTAGGTGATCTTACTCTCCTCATTTCTTGTGGGCCCTGATTTTGTCCTCTTTTCAAATACTCTCCTCCTTCTTGAAGCTGTT
>Ga0224559_1000119_pt1 | contig 48718 bp, 50 predicted proteins | sample 714S33034metaG_FD_180676 | JGI IMG/M metagenome (GOLD analysis project Ga0224559, IMG submission 180676) | Peat soil microbial communities from Stordalen Mire, Sweden - 717 S3 30-34 | ecosystem: Environmental > Terrestrial > Soil > Wetlands > Peat | place: Sweden: Norrbotten County, Stordalen... | reverse complement strand
GGGCAGCCGCGATCGCGGCAGAGGACCCTTCCTGGCGAACGGGCACCCTCCGGCGACGAGGCGACTGAGGACCGTTCGTGGTCGCCCGCCGGGCAGGAATCAGTTCTGCTCAGTGTTTAGGAACGGTCGGAGACACCGACAAGCTGGCGTGTAGGCCCGGCGGGATTCACGAGCGGACCGACGAAATTGAAGGCCGTCGTGACACCGAGCTCACGGCGCACCGGCGCGGCGAAGCGCATCATCGGATGAAACCGAGGCGCGAAACAGAAACCGATCCCGGCGGTGTCGATGCATCGTCGCACGCCGTCGGGACTGAGGTCGATGACCACACCGAGGGCTTCGAGCACGTCGGCCGAACCCGCGAGTGACGATGCCGCCCGCCCGCCGTGCTTGCACACGACAGCACCTGCGCCGGCGACCACTAGGGCACTGAACGTGGAGACATTGATCGTGCCGCTGCGGTCCCCTCCCGTACCACAGGTGTCCACGACCTCCACACCGACATCGAGCCTCTCAGCGTGAGACTGCAGCGCCTGCACGAGGCCGGTCATCTCATCAACACTCTCGCCCTTGACCCGCAGGCCTGCGACGAAAGCGGCGATCTGGGCCGGAGTCGCGCTGCCCTCGAGCACATCGTCGAGGGCAGCGGAAGCCTCGTCCGAGCTCAGGTCCTGGCGGCTCAGGATCTTCCCGAGGATCGCCGGTCATCCGCCCAGGCTCGAAAGGGTTGTCAACGTCACGCGTCACTGCCACACGCGGCCGGGGCGGGCACGCCTCGCGCCCTGAATGCAGCCTGAACCGGCGCGGTCAGCTCTTCTGGGGAGTAGAAGTCCACCGTGTGAAGCTACCCGGACGCTTTTGTCGCGCCGTCATCGAAGCGGACGAAGAGCCGGGAGATCCTCAGGCGGACTTGCGGTGCTGGCGGACGATCCGACGACGCTCGCGCTCGGTGAGCCCACCCCATACGCCTTCGCGCTCGCGCGCGGCAAGTGAGTATTCGAGACACGCCTGGCGGACCGAACACGACGCGCAGACTGCCTTCGCCTCTTCCGAGTCGTCATCCGAGACGGGATAGAAGATGTCAGGGTCAACCCCTCGGCATGCGGCTCGTTGGCGCCAACTGGCTTTCATCCAGGTTCACTTTCGTCGTCTGTCGACCGCCGATGGCCACGTGCCGCGGCGAGATCGAACTGCAGGGGATCGGTCGGCGGCAGCGGAGCTCTTATCGTGCGCCAGGGGGTCTGCCGACCGAAGTCTCGATTATGAATGATTGTAACGAAACTGTCAACAACTCTCACCTAGCCGGTTCACCCAACTGCGCCCGGCAACCGTGTTAGTTGTTCTTCCATTCTTCGGCCGTCAGGGTCCCCGCCTTGACAGGCAAATCGTCACAGGAGCGAAAAGTCGTGCCCGGCCGCGATCAGGCCCGCTCACGAGCCTCGACGGGACGCCGCTCCCCGATGGCGCCAGTAACGAGGCGTCCCAGTCCCGCCGTCGGATTGTGGCAGGCTGTCGAAACGGTGCCTTGATGAAACGACCAGCGACCATGTTCGACCGTGATGTCGCTCTATCCAAGCTGACAGAAGAGATCTTCGACGTTGTCGTCGTGGGCGGAGGGATCACCGGAGCCGGCGTCGCGCTGGACGCGGCCTCGAGAGGGCTGAGAACCGCTCTCGTGGAGAGAGGCGACTTTGCATCCGGCACCTCCTCAAAGTCCTCCAAGATGGTGCATGGCGGACTGCGCTACCTCCAACAGCACGATTTCGGCCTCGTCCGTCAGAGCCTCAATGAGCGTCGTCTCCTGCTGCAGAACGCACCACATCTCGTCGAGCCTCTTACGCTCCTTATTCCGATTTTCGGCGAAGGCGGGGTCGTCGACCGGGCCACAGCAAGGGCGTACTCGACAGCGTTGTGGATGTACGACCTTGCCGGTGGCTGGCGGATTGGCAAGCGCCACCACCGCATCACCGCTCAGGAGCTCGCCTCCCACTTCCCCACCCTGCGCACCGACAGGCTTGTCGCCGGGTTCGTCTACTACGACGCCTGGGCCGACGACGCCCGGCTGACTCTTGCCGTCTTGCGCACCGCCGTGCTCGAGCACGCGGCCGTCGCGGTGAACTACACCCCAGTGGTCGGCCTAGTCCACGACGACGCCTCGCACTTGACCGGAGTGCGAGTCGCGCCTTTGAGCGAACCTTGCTCGGGTAGCTGGCTGACAGAATCGTCCACCGATCAAACACACACCAGCGTGATAGAGGTCAAGGCAAGAGTCGTGGTCAACGCGACGGGCGTGTGGGCCGACGGGCTGCACAGACTCGACGACGCGGCCAGCCCGACCTCGATTCGCCCTGCCAAGGGCATCCATCTCACGGTCCCGCGCGCCAAGTTGCCTTGTGACATCGCGACCGTACTGCCGGTGGCCGAGGACGGCCGCTCGATCACGATAATACCGTGGAACGAGCACATCTATCTCGGGACGACCGACACCGACTACGACGGGCCATTGGACGACCCCCGCGTCGATCCGAGCGACATCACCTATGTGCTAAATGCGGTGAATGCGGTCGTCACGTCGCCGCTCGGACCCGAGGACGTGACCGCGAGTTGGGCCGGCCTGCGTCCCCTGCTCGCCACGAGTGGTGCTCGCGGTCATGGCCCGAGCGCACGCACGGCCGACCTCTCGAGGCGTCACAAGGTTGAACGATCGGCGTCCGGGCTCATCACCATCTCCGGGGGCAAGCTGACGACATACCGCCAGATGGCGAGCGACACTGTGGACGCTGTTCAACGCGAGCTCGGCATGACAGTCACTGCGTCTCGTACGAAGAAGCTGCGACTTCGCGGATCGGAACCGGTGGACGCCCTCCAGGTCCGCGAGCTCGCCAATACCCTCGGTCTCGACGCGGAGCTCATCGACCGTCTGCAGCGTCGCTACGGCCGAGAGACGATGGCCGTGCTCGGCCTGAGCACCGACCGGCCCGAGCTTGGTCAGCGCCTCGCCGGCCTCGGGCACCTTGAGGCTGAGGTCGTGTTCGCTGCCCGGTTCGAGATGGCCACCTGTGTCGAGGACGTGCTGTCACGGCGAACACGTGCCGTGCTTCTCGATGCCAATTCCGCAGCCACGGCGGCAGTCAGGACCGCTGAGCTGCTTGCAGCCGAGCTCGGCTGGGACGCTTCGCGTGTGTGCGAAGAGTCCGCTCGGTTCGCGGAGATCGGCCGGCACGATCTCGCAGCGGCCGCGTCCCTTGCGGGCCGAGACCTGCCGAGCCCGGAGAGCTGAGTCCTCGTGCGCGCCCTGCGGAGGGCGACGCCAGCCCCGTTCGGCGCCTTCGATGGCGAGCCTCGAGAAAGATTCGGCGGCCATCAAGTTACGCTCGACTCCAAGTTTCTCGAGCGCCTCTCGGGCACATGCGCCATCATCGACATCGCCCCAGAGTCGCTCACCGAAGCCGGGCGGGACTGGTGGCCCATCTCACTGCGTTGGGCGCTCTCAGGTGCCGTGACGGCCCGGCCCGGGGTGGTCGCCAGACCCGCCAGCACCGCCGAAGTCGCCGCTGTGCTCCGGTGCTGCAACGACGCCGGCGTGCCCGTGACGGCCGCCGGTGGTCGCAGTGGCGTCTGCGGCGGCGCCGTGCCCGTCTTCGGCGGCGTGAGTCTCGATTGTTGCGGTCTTCAAGGCGTGCTCGAGGTCCACAACCCAACGTCTCTCGTCGACGTCAAGGCCGGTACCTTCGGGGATGACCTCGAGAAGGAACTGCGCTCTGCTCATGGGATCACGATCGGCCACTGGCCGCAGTCGGTTGCGCTCGCGACCATCGGTGGATCGATCGCGTGTCGCGGCGCGGGTCAGTACTCCACCCGATACGGCAAGATCGAGGACATGGTCGCCGGACTCGAAGTGGTTCTCGCCGACGGGACCGTGGTGCGCACAGGCCAACTGGCCGCATTCGGAGCCGGGCCGCGCTCGGCCATGGGCCCGGACCTGACGAGTATGTTCGTGGGAAGCGAGGGCACCCTCGGTGTCATCACCTCTGCCCGTCTACGAGGGCACCCGGTCGCCCCCGAGGAACGACGTGCTGCCTGGGCGTTCCCGAGCTTCGCCGATGGCCTGGAGGCACTCCGTCGGACTCTTCAGCGCGGAGCGACCCCAGCGGTAGTACGCCTTTACGACGCGACCGAGTCGAAGCGGAGTTTCGACGGTCTCGACACCAATCTCCTCATCGCCCTCGACGAAGGCGACGGGTTCATAGTCGAGGCCGCCATGGCGGTTCTCTCCGAAGAATGCGCGACCGCTGAACCGCTCGACGTGAGCCTTGTGGAGCACTGGTTCAACCACCGCAACGACATGTCGGCACTCGAGTTGGTCATCCGGGCCGGGATCGTCGTCGACACGATCGAGATCGCAGCAGCCTGGGATGTCCTCCCGGCCATCTACGAGAGCGCGCTGGCGGCCCTGGCGCAGACGCCCGGGATCATCGCGGCCTCGGCCCACCAGTCGCACGCGTACCTCGAGGGCGCCTGCCTGTACTTCACCTTTGCTGGTCAAGGTCCCGACCCATCTGACGACGCCTGGGCGGAGGACTTCTACCGGCGCTCTTGGCAGGCCGTACTCGGCGCCACTTCGATCAAAGGTGGATCTATCAGCCACCACCATGGAATCGGCCTCGTCCGAGGTCAGTACCTGCCAGACGCCCTTGGCGCGGGCTTCGAAGTGCTGCAGAAACTCAAGGACGCGCTCGATCCGCGGGGCATCTTGAACCCTGGCAAGGTCGGTCTGCGCTCGCCGTTCGGTGCCCCGCCGTGGCAGTCCGGCTGAGAGTTGGACGCACCGGGGGGCAAGATGAACGTGAGTACACAAAGTGGCAGTACGATCGCTCAGCGTGAGGTGTCATCATGACAACCGATGACCTTGTGAGGGAAGGCACCGTGAACCCGTCGCTCGACGATGCCCTTGAACTCGCGGCGGCGCTTCAGGCGAATCTGAACGCAGTCGTCCTCGGCACGCCGGGCGCGGTGGTCGCGGCGACGACCGCGGTGCTGGCAGCGGGACACCTCCTGATAGAGGATGTGCCCGGTGTGGGCAAGACCATGCTTGCCAAGGCGGTCGCGGTCTCCATCGGCAGTCGCCTCGCCCGGATCCAAGGCCACCCGGATTTGCTGCCCTCCGACATCACTGGCGTCTCGGTCTACTCGGCCTCGTCGGAGACCTGGGAGTTTCGGCCCGGCCCGGTGTTCGCCCATGTGGTGCTCTTCGACGAGCTGAACCGGACCCCACCGAGAAGCCAGGCGGCGCTGCTCGAAGCCATGGAAGAGCGACAGGTGACCGTCGATGGCGAATCATGGCCCCTGCCCGAGCCGCATCTCGTGCTGGCGACCCAGAACCCCATCGACCAGTCGGGCACGTTTCCCTTGGTCGAAAGCCAGATGGACCGCTTCCTTCTCGCCACACGCCTCGGCTACCCCGACGAGGCGACCGAGACGAGGCTCGCTCTGTCCCACGGAGCGCAGCCGTCGCTCGCCTTGCTCTCGCCGGTGTGCACTCCAAGTGGACTGGCGGCCGCGCAGGCCGCTGTCGCCGAAGTCCCGGTGTCACCATCGGTCGCGAGCTATGCCGTCGCCATTGTTCGGGCGAGCCGCGCCGACCCGTTGATCCGCCTCGGTGCGAGCCCACGGGCGGCGATCGGCCTGCTCGCCGCCGCACGCGCCCACGCAGTGATCCGCGGGAGGGACTTCGTGCTTCCTGACGACGTGAAAGCCGTTTCCGTCGGCGTGCTCGCCCACCGCCTGGTCACCGACGCCGCTCCGGTCGGAGCTTTCGAAGCCGGGATCGTGGCGGTAGAGGCGATCCTCGAGCGAGTTCCTTCGCCGAGGCCCTGATGAGATGGCGCTCCCGCCGGCGCGTTCCGCCGGGTGATCGAGCGCGCTCGGCGATGGCCTCCACTCGGTGTATCCGTCACTTGGCACTCCCCGAGCGTGCCTTCGGGCCGGTCGCAGGCTCCGTTGTCTTGTTGCTCGTCTGGGCAGGCGTGGCGCACGCGAGCGGTTCCGGCTGGGTACAAACGGTGGGCGCGGCGGTCGCCGGTCTGCTCCTTCTTGGCTTGGTCGCTCCTGGGTTCGCAGCTCCGGGGCTCACGCTCATCTGCCAGAGCTCCCCCACTGACGCGATCGCCGGATCGGTTGTGGAGCTCGACGTCATCGGGAACCGGTCAATGCGTTGCACTGCGCGATCGGTCGGAGGCACGCCTTTGCTGCTTGCGGGGAAGATTCCCGCTCACCTTGTCATCGTGCCACCCCGCCGGGGCGTCGTCTCGGCAGTCACGGTTCGGGTAGCGACCGCTGCACCCCTCGGGCTGCTCTGGTGGTCGCGGGACCGAGTACTCGAGCTCACGCGCCCGCTGTATGTCGCTCCCCAAACCCGCGACCAGGGTGCGGCGCTGCGCCAGACGCTCACGCCCGATGAGGGCCAGGGGACTCCGCGCCCGACGCTGACCGGGGACCTTCGGGGCGTTCGCCCCTACCAGCACGGCGACGGGCGGCGGCGCGTGCACTGGGGTGCGAGTGCCCACACAGGGAACCTCATGATCCGCGAGTCCGAAAGCCGCCAGGACGACCCGATCTGCCTGATCGTCGACCTGCCCCGAGATCTCGACGCGGCCGACCGAATAGCCGAGGACGCCATGGGCGAAATCGTGATGCAGCTGAACGCCGGCCGCCGTATCGTGCTCGAGACAACCGAGAGCACCGGAAGGGTCGTCGCCCCCGTCGCCGACCGTGTCTCAGCCGGGCGGCGCCTCGCACGCTCAGTGGCCTCTTCGGACGCCCGATAGGCAGGCCGGTGTGCGGAGAAGCTCAGACTTGAAGAGCCGAGCGGACCACGAGGGCGCGCCAGCAGCTCGCTCGCATGTCGGCTTTGTCGAGATGATCCGACACGCGAACGCTCCTCTCCCGCCGGAGCATTCCGTCACATTCCGCATCGCGACCGCGGTCGCAGTCCTGACCGGCATCATCGCCTGCGCGGCCGTCGGGGAGATATCGCTCACGAGCGCCGCTGTCGCGTCCGGAGCAGCCGTGGCAGGCATGGCGTTCTCCTACCTAACGCGCAACAGACCGTGGCAGTGGGTCAAGATCCTGCTCGCCGTCGCGGTGCTGGCCATCTTCGCCTCCTTCGTCCTCCAGATGATCAGCGCAGCCCACGTCGGACAGCTGAGCTCGATCGAGGTACCGCTCACCGGACTCTTCGTCTGGGTGCAGATCATCCACTCCTTCGACGTGCCGGCAAGACGGGACCTGCTCTTCTCCCTTGCTGCTGCTGGCGCGCTCATCACCCTCGGGGCAGCCCAGGCGGTCTCGGTCGGCTTCCTCGCCTATGTAGCAATCTGGCTCGGCGCATGTCTCCTCGCACTCGGGTGCTCGTGGCGTTCGATGACCGGCGGTGCCGGTAGCCTTCCGCTGGGCTCGCTCGTAGTCACCGGCCTCGTGATCGTGCTGGCCGGTGCAGGCTTCCTGGTCCTGCTGCCGGCGCCGAGAGCCGCACAGGCGATCACTCTGCCGTCTTCGCTCATCTCATACCTTCCCCTCCGAGATCCAGCGGGCGTCACCGGCAGCGGGTCCCAGTCGACCGAGCCCGCCCAGGCCGGCCGGGCGAGCGGGCGGACGGGGGTCGGCGGCTATCTCGGCTTCGCTAGCGAGCTGAGCACCGCCATCCGCGGCACGCTCGGCGACGAGGTCATCATGCGGGTGCGAGCAGACCGGCCCGGCTACTTCCTCGGGATGACCTACGACACATGGGACGGCCAGAACTGGAAGCGCTCCGGGCCGACGGGCAGGATCGTGGAGCTCTCCACCGGATCGCCCTTCGACGTTGGCTCAGCCTTGAGCTCTTTCGCCCAATCAACCGGTGGCGGCGCAGCCCAGAACCTGTTCGACGAGGAGCTCGCATTCGGCTCAGTGAACGTGCAGACGTTCTATGTGGCACTGCCGATAGCGAACCTGCTGTTCGCAACAGCTGATCCCACCGAGGTCTACTTCCCCGAACACTCCCTGGTGGTTGGTGCTGACGGCTCGATGCGGTCCACGATCGCAATGACCCCGGGCACGGTCTACACGGTCATTTCGGACGACAGCGAGATCGCTCCCAGCCTCCTCGCGAAGATCCGAACGCCCCGACCATCGCCGCACTCGGGCGCCTCTGATCCCGATCTCGAGCTTCCGCCGGGGCGCTATTCACGGGTGGCTGCATTAGCGGGCGAGATCGTGCGCGCCGCTCGTGCGACGACTACCTACGCGAAGGTGAATGCTCTCGAGACTTGGATGAGCACCCACTTGCGCTACTCGACCGATATCCCGCCGTTGCTTGCCGGCCAGGATGCCGTCAACCAGTTCCTGTTCGGCTCGCGGGTCGGCTACTGCGAGCAGATCTCGACGGCGCTCGCTGTCATGCTCCGTACGCTCGGGGTGCCGACCCGAGAGGCCATCGGCTACGTGCCTGGGCCCTTCGACCCCTTAAGCGACCTCTACGAGATCCAGGCCAAGGACGCGCACTCCTGGGTTCAGGTGTGGTTCCCCGGAGTCGGGTGGCAGAACTTCGATCCGACAGCGCATGTGCCGCTCGCGCCGCCGGACCCAGGCGCTGTTCTGCTCTCTGACGTCGGCCATGCGATAGTCAGCCTTCCCTGGGCACCGACAGGCGGAGCCCTGTGCGTGGCCGCGGCCGGCCCGCTCGTGGCTGTGGAGCTGCGCCGGCGGCGAAGGCGGCCAAGGGGCTGGGCCGGAAAGATCACAGCTGAGCTCGAGCGCCGGGGCGCAGCTGCCGGGCTCAGGAGACAGCCGGCCGAGACTCTCGGCGAATACGGCTCGCGGCTGGGCAACTGTGCCAGGTGGCGGGCGGGTCCCACCGCGACGGCCTCGCTCTCGGCGGCAACCGCACTTGTCGAGCGTGCCGCTTACGGCTCCCACGAGCCGGACGCCGCAACACGCGCCTTCGTGGAGGAGGTGGTGAACGGGTTGCATCCTCAGCGCGGCCCGCACCGAAGAGGTTCGGACGGCGGGCTCACGACGGCGTGAGCGCCAGGGCCTCCGCGAAGCTCGCTCCCCGCTCGAGCAGCGGCTGATGAGCCATCAGGGCACGGGACGACTGAACCCGAGGGCTCCGCACGCCCTCGGCTCTCCTGGATGTGGCCGCGGGTCCAGATTCGGAGTTGGTGCCGCTACCTGCCCTCGTCCTCGCGAGCCGGGTCCTGGCCCACGGCCTCAAGCCGCGGCAGGAGCGAGCCGACCCTGTCCCGGGCTCCACGGATCCTGCGGTCGAGCTCCTCCACGATCTCGACCGCGCGCCGCAGACGGACCTCGAGGAGGTCGACGTCGATGACGCCGCCCTCGAGCTCGGCGATGATCGCGTCAAGCTCGTCGGATGCATCGGCGTAGCCGAGATCGCCCACCGGCACGGAGTCGGTGACGGGATCGGATTGACTCATGGGACTCCTCCGTCGTTCGCAGTTTCGCTGCTCAAAGCCGCCGTTTGGAGCGGCGGTCGGACCTCGTCGACGACCGAGCCTGCACTTCCGTCCGCAAAGGTCGTCACGAGCCGCTCGCCCAGCCTCAACGAGGACGCCGACCGCACGACCCTGCCGCTCTCGTCGCGGGTGAGCGACCAACCGCGTTCAAGCTGGTGGCGGGGGTTGAGCAACTGCAGCATCTCGCGGCGATGGGCGATCTGCTGGGCTTGCGCGGCAAGGTGCCGGGACGACGGGCCGGCCAGCCTCTGGGCGCGGTTGACCAAGCGTCCCTGGCTCCGCTCGATCGCCACCAACGCGGCATTGGCGATGTGGGTCTCGCTCGTGCGCAGGTTCTGAGACGAGCGATCGAGGGCCTGGCGGGTCACGCGGCGCGTCGACACACAGGCTGTTACGAGCTCCCGCGCTGCTTGGCTGAGGTGAGCCTCGACGCGCTGCGCGAGACGTCGCGCGCGCCTGTCCACGCTTTCGAGGAACGCGTCAACGACAGCCACGACCGCCTCGCCGCACTGGGTCGGCGTCACAAGCGCTTGGTGCGCTACCTCATCGGCGACCGAGCGGTCACCGGTGTGCCCGATACCGGTCCATACAGGGAACGGAGCCTCCGCAATCGCACGGGCGACCGGTTCGGAGTCGAACGCGGCAAGATCGCCTCTTGCGCCGCCACCGCGGACCAGGACCACGAGTTGCGGGTCGAACGCGCAAAGCCTCGTCAAAGCGCCGACAATCTGCGCGGGCGCCTCGGTACCCTGAACAACCGATGGCTCGAAACAGACATCGAACAAATAGCCGGACCGCTCCAACTGACCCGTGAAGTCTCTGTAGGCCTCCGAGCCGGGACTGGTGACGAGCCCGATCCGCAGCGGGACCAAAGCCAGCCGCAGGCGGCGGTTCGCCTCGAGGAGGCCCTCGGACGCGAGCTCGCCGAGTAGTCGTCTGCGTGCCGCTGCGATTCCACCAATCAGAGCCTCAACGTCGAGGGCCGTCATGGAAAAGCGCAGTTTGCTGCCGCCTTCCCAGACCGTGACCGTGCCGCGGACCCGCACGACGAGCCCGGGCGTGAGCTCGACGCCTACGGCCTCGAGCTCGTACTGGACGACCGGCCAGTCCCGGGCCCAACACGCGACCTCCAAGGTGGCGTTCGAGTTGCGGGGCAGGCCCCCGCGAGCCACAGCCAGGCCTTCGGGGACCGGCCGCTCCAGCGCGTCGAGACGGTCTGCGAGCTCGAGGTAGTGGTGACCACGGGACGTGGTCACCTTGCGGATCTCCCCTGTCACCCAGACCTCGCCGGGGAAGCTCTCTCGCAGCGCGCCTTTCACGCGGCTGTAAAACTCGCTGATCGAGAACGCCGCGTCGGAGGAGGATCCCGTCTCCGCGCTCGGCTCGGAGGCGACGACCGATAGGGGTGGCGTCGTGACGACCGGACTGCCGGCCGGTCCTGCGGGCGGTGCCGCGCGACTGGGCGAAGCCTTTGCCTGATCACACGGCTGATCCGCACCTCCGGTGAAGTCGAAGCGGAGCTCCTCGACGTCGGACATCTTCACGTCCCGCCCCCGGGTGGCTCGGGTGCCGGTCATTGCTTAAGGCTACTGCCGGGCCATGACGCCAACTCCGGATCCTCATTAGCGCGAATCAGCCCGAGGACCCGAACTGAATCGGCACACGGACTTGCTGCACCCTCTTCCAATTGTCACCGCCGACAAGCCGCCAGTCAGTGAACGAGGTGTCGTCGGCCGCGAGGGCGTCCACCCGTCCCGCGGGATCGAAGACCACGACCGCGGTTCGCGACGGCGGCGACGGCAGCCTCCGCCAACTCGTTTCCGTCTGACCCGAGACCGCGAGGAGATGCCCGTCGGCCGAGCCGGAGGTCAAGACGTACAGCCCGAGGCGACCCGCCGAACCGAAGGAGACCACGTGTTGCCGCCCGACAATCGACATCACCGGTGAGACATCCCATTTCAGCTCGCTGCCGCTGGTGCACGCGACGACTACCCCGGCGGAGGCCCCGGCGGTGACTCCGACGAGCGCACACAGGCCTCCATTGCCCGCCTGCAGACCCAGCACTTCGGCAGTCGAGTTGCGCGACGACTGCGGCAGCCGCGGCCCGACGAGACGCCAGGTGCCCTGGCGCAAGGTGAAGATGCCGATGATGCCGTCGCGGCGACAGCTCGCCCCGATGAGCCCTTGCCCGGCTGCGTAACCGACGGCCGTAAGCAAGACCGGGCCACATAAGTGGCCGGCCTGTGAGCGCGCGAGGCCCTGTTCGGTGGCAATCTGTCGCCAGCTTGCCAGTCGTCCTCGGCTCAGGATCACCCGAGTGGAACTCCCGTCACTCGTCAGCGCCATCGCCTCGCCGCCGCCGGCGATCGCCAGGGCGTCGGGCTCATCAGCGAGGGCGCCAATCGGGCCCTCCGGAGACCACGAGCGCGCGTCCGAGGTGACGATGAGCGGCGAGTAGTCGAGATAATTGGTGGGTCTGATGCCGACGACGAGTGACGCAGAGCCGCGCGAGGCGACTATCAGGCCCCCGTTTGTGGCGACCGCGAGCGCGGAAGCCTGGTCGGACCAGAGCGTCGCGCCGGGCGGCCTGAAGAAGAGCTGCCAGAAGGTGTTCAGAGGTTGGTCCAGGTGCCCCATCGGGATCGTTGCCCAGGAACCGGCCGTGGTTTCGATGGAGGTGGCCAGCGAAGCACGGAGAACGCCCACGCGCGCTGTAGCGCCCGAGCCGGTCACACGCGTCACTCCACAACCCGAGACCACGTTGGCGCCAAGCGCTGCGAGCCCGAGCGCCGTGACTCCAAAGCGCCACGACGGGCGAGATCGGCCTCGCGGGCACCGGTGTCGAGTGATCATCAAGACCCGAGCACGGCTCGGAGCTCGTTGGCCAACAACATCGCGAAGGAGGATTTCGAGGCCTCCGTGCCGGGACCCGGGTTGCTGTCGAGCACGTAGCGTATGCGCCCCGCCGGGTCGATCACATAGGCAAGGTCACTGTGCGCGATCATCGCGCCACCGGGGGCGAAGGCGACCTCGATGCCGAACGATCTCCAGACCTGGTTCAGCTCGGAGCTCGAACCGGTGAGAAAGTGCCAGTTCGAAAGCTGCTCGAGGCCTTCCTGACGGTCGAAAGCGAGCAGGTAGGCCCCCGCGCGGTAGACAGGGTTAGCCACGACGGCGACGAATGCGACGCGGCGCGCGGCCGAGCCGAGCAGGCCGTCGGCCTGGCGGAGCTCCTGGGCGATGAGCGGGCAGTCCGAGACGCACACAGGATCGAGGAACGTCACTGCCACCGCCTTGCCACGAAGGTTCTGCAGCGACACCGCCGTTCCGTTCTGATCGACCAGCCCGAAGGCGGGCGCCGGGCTGTTGACGACCGCCGGCGGGCCGTCGACGGCTTCTGCGATTATCGGGTCGGCGTTCGGGTTCAGGGACGCCCCGGCCATCGGGACCGCGCCGATAAGCGTGATGCCGATCGCGGCGAGAGCCGCGATCGAGCGCAAGGCATACGCCGGTCGACTTGCGAGCCGTGCCCAGAACGACCAATCGCCGCCGGCCGCCGGGGTGTCCCAAACCTGCGCGCCGGCGACGGCAGGGACCCGTGTCATCGCCACATACCCGCCAACAAAGAGAAGGGAGATTGGGATCATGCTGTTCGGGTCGGTTCCGACTCCGCCGAAGAAACCGAAGTCCTCGATGAGCACCCAGTCTGCGACGCACAGGACGATCCCCGCGTAGACAGCGACGCGCGCAACGGAGGCTCGCCCGGCCAGGAAGGCGATCCCGATGGCAGCGAGAGATATCACGAGGAACAGATTCACCGCCCAACCGTGGGCGGCGTCAAAGGAGGCGAAGCCGGCCAGCCAGGAGGAGATGAAAGCGGGCTGGGGCGTCGCGGACATCTGCTTGACCATCCCGGCGAGCGTCCCTGGGGCCGCGTTGTGGCCCAGCCGCCCCTGCCAGAAACCCCGCCCCGGCCAGGCCTGGAGGACCGCCATGCCGACGAAGAAGAGGCCCATGACCGACAAGATCGCCCGGCCGAGTCGCCGGCTCGACCACATTCTCTCGGGAAGAGCGATGAGCAGTCCGGCCAAGCTGTAGAAGACAACTGCACCGGGGGCCCCGAAGGCCCACGTGAGTGCAGGAGCGAAGATGCCGCCGAAGCTCTCGCCGAAGATCCAGACGATGATTCCCCACAATCCAGTCGCGAGACCGGCGAGGCGTGACCAATAGCCTCGTGGCGCGACGATCAACCAGATGCCGAGACCGACCTGGATCCATACCGCCGACGCCGGCGCGGTGATCGGGTGGTTGCTCCAGATCGTCGCTCCGGCGTTGACGATGTGCTGCACCCACACCGGCGAGGTCGCAGCGGTCGGCTCGATCACCTGACCCGTCATGCCGAGCGGCATCGAAGCCTGGGCCTGCAGCAGACCGTCGAAGATCCAGATGAGACCGAAGGCGAGCCGGAGCAGTCGCCGGCCGGCTGCCTCTGGAGGGGTCCGGGCCTCGATGGGCAGCAGAGCGTTCCCCGCCCGTCGTAATTGCACGGCGCGAAGCAGGTTCCAGGCCAACGCGAGCAGGGCGAGCAGGACGACGGCGATCAGTGCCTGATGGCCGAGAAGAGAGCGAAAGGCCGAGACGATCGTGGGGTTGTTCGTCGAAAGCCCGGAGCTCATCCCTGGCATTGCGGTTGACACACTCCTGTCATTGGCGAGGCGGCGCCGCCGGCCGGCCCGCTTGCTGGCGGCAGCGCATTGTACGTAGGCAGAGCCTGCGGGCCGACGGGTGCGTCACCAGAGCGAGACCACGTCCGAGATCTGACCTTGCTCGACCTGGACCCGTGAACTCCGACCAACTTCGCGTGCAGAGTTCGTATCACCGTCCGCGCCCCAAGAGCGAGCAGGGCGCCCGGTGCAGCGACAAGCCGTTGTCGGCACGCTCGAAAGGGCGGACGACCGAGGATCTCGAATCAGATCCGAGGACCTCCTCCGCGGTGGCCTCGCGCGTCAGGCCTCTTCTGCCAGGAGCTGCTTCTGCTCGTCGTCGTAACGGGCGTAGCGACGGGAAACAAGCCTGGCGCGTCCGATCTCCCGTTCCACGATCCAGGCCGGCCATTCGCACGCCATCACCGAGCGATGCACCCACAGCTCGACCGGGTTGCCCCTTGCAGTCGCTTCGATCCTCACGCCGTCCATCCGCGCCCTGTACGGCTCCCGGATCCCGCGCACGGTGACGCGCACGTAGTAGAGCCCGTCCCAGAGATTGCGAATGTCGGCATCTGCACCGTCGAGCACGATCAGTCTCGCGAGGACATGAGCGGGATCGAGAAGGGCCACGACCGACTGCCACGGTCCCTGTGGCCCACGCGCGTGGATCCAGGAGTCGTCGTCGAGCAGGTAGCGCTCCAGGAATCCGGGCTCGTCCGCCCGTGACCGAACCGCGCGAAGGATCGAATCGGAGCCGACGGCCCACTCGGAGCCAACTTGGATGTCGGCCATGCGCGTTCCCATTGCGACGAGCCTTTCCGTGCGGGGAGCGCACGATACGCCCGTGATCGAACTCACCGTTGGATGGCTAGTGACCAGGGATGACACGACGGCACGCGACCGGTGGGCGCCGGGGAGGCGCCGCAGTCAGATGTGCCGGTCAGCCCATCAGGCCGAACGCGCCTGAGATGACATCGAGGGCCTGGATCTCGACCGCAGCCGACTCCTGGACGGGCTTGGAAGTGTCCTCGGTCAGCACGACGACGACGAAGGTCTGACCGCGGTTATCCCGAGCCAGATAACCGAGAGTCAGCACGCCTGGCTCCGAGCCTCCCTTGAACCAGACCCTAGGCCAGGTGCTCGCGCTGAGGCCGATCCCTCCGTTGTTGGTCGAGAGCACCGTGCCCAAGGGGCGCAGTGCGGGTTCTGCCTGAAACTTGGCCAGTCCGGTGAAAGCACGGCACAGATCGTCGGCCGAAGCGAACCACTCGATCGAGTTGATATCCCGCGGCAGACTGGCCGACTGCTCTGCGCTGGCCGGGACCCTGTCGACTGTCGCGGCGAGGTATAGCGCGCGCTGCGATGAGCTGAGCGCAAGGTAGTGGTTCGCCATGGCCGGGAAGTCGTGGTACTTGAGGGCGAACATCTCCTTCACTGTGAGGAACGGGATGTCGAGTGAGGCGTGAGACGACCAGGCGCGCACCTGGGCCTCGACGCCGACTCGCCCGACCAGATTCAACAGCATGTCAGCAGCGGTGTTGTCGCTCACCGAGATCATCTTGACGGCGGCCTGCTCGACGGTGAGCTTGGTCCCATCGGGCGAGTTCTGGAGCGTTCCGCTCCCACCGACCTTGATGGCCGCGGTGACCGCGACCTTCTGGCTCCAGCTGATCCGGTGGTCGTGCACGGCGTTGGCGAGGGCGCCGAGGACGAACAGCTTGAACATCGAGCCGAGTGGCCGCGGGGTTCCTGCCAACTTGGAGTGCACCGCGCTACAAGTCCGGTTTGAGCCGACTTTGGCGGCCAGGAAGCTCACCTGCGGAGCGATCGCGGTCAACTGCTTGTCGACCTGCGACCACGAGTGGGGCACGCCGCTTGCAGCGGGCTTGAACAACAGGCCGGCGATGAGGCCTGCGCCATCGACGCCGAGCTCGACGGAGTACCGGCTGGGCCCTATCTGGACGAGTGCCACGAGCGAGGTCGCCGCAACTTTCGACAACCCAAGCAATGTCGTCACCGACCCAGGGGGGCCGAGCGACTCCAAAGCCTGATTCAGTTCGGCCGGGTTCACCTGGGCGAGGAACGCGGCATCAAAGTGGGCTGAGATCTCCTTGGTGCTCAACGGCAGGCGGGGCGCGATACCGAGCAGCCATTCCAGCTGTTTGCCGACCGGAGTTGTCGGCACCTTGCCTGTCGGAACGACCGCGGTGGCCCGTGCGTTCAGTGAGGTCACCCGTGCCGCCGCAGCGACGGGAACCGGCACCGACGAGAGCGCCGTGACAGCGGCGGCGGCGGCAAGAAGCGACATGGCCATGACTCCACCGTGGCGCGCAGCGTCCCTGCGGTGCATCGTCTTCATGGCCACACCCCTCTGTTGCCGCACTTTTCCCGGTCCCTGTTGCGAACCTCCTCACACGTCCTGGACCTCATTTCGGCTCCTTGGTAGTTGTTGCCGGCTGGATCTCTAGGTTCGTTGGCCAAGTGCTCGCCGTCACAGAACGCTCTCCATGAGCACGAAGAATCCGGCTATCCGGGCGTCGTGGTCGAGCGCGATGCGGCCCTTTCGCCTGCCCTTGTTGTAGGTGATGGGAATGTCGACGACGGTATAGCCAGACCGGGACGTGACAGAGGGATCCCCGAGTTCCAAGACTTTGCCCATTTCACGCGTGAGATTCGAACGCACCGACTTGAGCAAGGTGAGCGGACAGGCCTCGGTCATGCGCTCGTTGAAGTCGGCCTGCAGGGCTTCGAACTCCCCGTCGAGAAACTGGCGCAGGGCCTGCACAGCACGCCCCGGTGCATCAGCCAGCACTTCGCTTCCCGTTTCCACCGCCTCGCCCGTACGGGACCCGAACCGCTGGAACGCGGCCTGGCGGCTGACCTGCAGGGCATATCCGATGGCCGCCCATGAGTTCGCCTCCGAACGTGCCTGTCGCACCAGGGAAACGACGACATCGTCCAGTACCGACCCAAGGCTCGTGGCCGCGGAGAGAGCGGCGATGACCGAGCCTTCGTCTCCAGGTGGCCCTTGCTTGAGGCGATCCACGAGCAGTTCGGCGTTCGTCCTGAGCATGAGGCGCAGGACATCTCGCTCGACGTCACTGCCAGAGGCGTCGAGCGGCTCGGTCACGTTGTCAACCTACCTTTACGTGGCGAGAATGTCAAGAAATCTTTACGCCGAGTGGTCCCCGGGTAGCTGCCCGTGCCACCGCGCCCCGAACCCGCGAACGAGTCATGCGGGCGGTTCCCACGCGCACCCGGAGAACGACGCAGGCGGCACGTCAAATGACAATCGCCGGCGTCAAGCGCGGAGACCTCAGCTCCTCGCCAGTACCTGCGCCATCCACTGGAGCGTCACCTGGTACCGCTCACGCGCGCGACCACCGTGACTACCGGTGTTCTCGGTGGCCTCGTGGGCAATGCCCGCTCGGCTCAGATGGTGACTCAGCAACCGGTGGCCCCATTGCAGGTGGTAGTCGTCGTTGCACCCCACATCCAGCAGAATGCCAGTCAACTTGCGGAGATTGTCCTGGCGGTCGCGCCAATTGACGACCGGGTCGAAGCTCAGCCAGCGGTCCCAGACCTCTTGGATCAGCTCACCGCTCGGGAAGGCGACGGGAAGGTCGACGTAGAACGGCGGGTTGTCCAGGTTGGGCGAGTAGCACGAACAGTACGCGTAAACGAGCTGGGACAGATCGTTGCCCTCGACAGGGCCTGCGGGCGCCGCCGGCCAGATGCTCTCCAGGTACTCATAGAGAAATGTCTTGTGCGTCATGTCCAGGAACGAGTCGCCCGAAAGCATCGCCACGGCCCCGAAGATGTCCGGGTTTCGAGAAGCAAGGTTCCATGCCCCGCAACCCCCGGACGAAAAGCCGAGCACGCCACGCGACGCCGGGTCCGGCAGCGTCCGGTAGTTGTCGTCCACGTGCGCGACGACGTCGTGCAGCAGGTATTGCTCGAAGTTGCCGCCGACCGGCGAATCCACCCACTGGCTGCAGCCGAGGCGCGTCCATCCGTCGGGGATGACGACGATCATCGGCGCCACGCCCATACGGGCGAACACGGGATCGAGCACGTCTTCGATAGGAGGTGTCCATCGGCGCCCGTCGGTGGGAGGTTGCACCAACTCCTCGGCGTCCTTTCCGAAGTCGTGGAGCAGATACGCCGTGGGATAGCGGACGTGGGAGCCTTCGTAGCCGTGCGGCAGGTACACGAAGAGATCTCGCTCGCTCGGATCCCCCAACAGGTTGCCCCGAAGGTGCACGCTTTCGATCCGCGAGTGAACAATCATCTTCGCCTCCTGGGCAGTTCGTCCCCGTGACCATGCGGCGCAGTCTCCGGGTCGATCCATGATGCGGCCGAGCGACCCTTGACCGGGTGGAACGCTACCCGGAATCGGCGACGAGGGCTCACCTCAAAGCCTGACGGGGAAACCAAAATGGCCGGTCTCGTGGAGCCGATCACAAGACCGAACCTCGCCCGGCAGCTGGCGAAGACACGCGAAAGGGAGGCCCGGCATCCGCCGAGCCGAACAACTCCGTGAGGAGTGCAGCGTGAGTGGGCTCACCAACGCTCACTCGGCTGCAACGGTGCATTCTCCGCCCAACGCGTCGCCACAGGCGTTACCGGGTTGCAACGCCTTCCAGATATCCTGCTTCGGTGGCCGCGGACCAACGACGAGTCGCCGACCTGATCGTGCGCTGCCTGGAGCACGAGGGCGTCACGTGTGTGTTCGGCATCCCCGGTGAGGAGAATATCCACCTCACCGACGCCCTTTCCCGGTCCTCGATCCGGTACATCTTGGTCCGCCACGAACAGGCGGCATCGTTCATGGCCGAGATCTTCGGCCGTCTTACCGGGCGCGCCGGCGTGTGCTCGGCGACCCTCGGCCCAGGAGCCATCAACCTCCTCCTCGGGATAGCCGATGCCACCACCAACAGCACACCGGTCGTGGCATTCTCGGCCCAGGTCGGCCTAAACCGCATCTACAAGGAGTCTCACCAGAGCGTCGATCTGGTGTCGATGTTCGCTCCGGTGACGAAGTGGGCAGCCCTAGTGCACACTCCTGGAGCAGTCCCCGAGATGATCCGCAAGGCGTTCAAGCTGGCTCAGACCGAACGTCCCGGTGCCGTCTACCTGGCCGTGCCCGAGGACATCGAGGCAATGGCCGCGCCAGAGGAACTCGTCGCGCTCGACCTGAATGTTCCCCGGCCGGACGAGCCCTCGCCTTCACAGATCAAGCGGGCGGCAGCCGTGCTGGACGGGGCTCGCCGGCCCATCGTTCTCGCCGGACACGGCGCGGCCCGGGCCGGCGCGGCGCAAGCCCTACAGCGCTTCTCGGAACAGCTCGGTGTCCCGGTAGCCACTACTTTTCACGGCAAGGGCGTTTTCCCCGATGATCATCCGCACGCACTTGGCGCGGTGGGGTTCATGAGCCGTGACTACGTCAACTTTGGTTTCGACGAAGCGGACGTGATCGTCAGTGTCGGCTACGAGCTGCAGGAGTTCGATCCGGTGCGGATCAACCCGGGCGGAGACAAGCGAATCCTCCATCTGAGTCGCTTCCCGGCCGAGGTGGACGCGCACTACGACGTCGAGGTTGGCGTTCAAGCCGACCTGAGCCGCACACTGGACGCACTGGCTGCAGCTACCGGCCGGCGCTTCGGGATGGGAACAAGCGGCGCGAGGATACGCCGGCTATTGAGCGACGAGCTGGCCCGCGGCGCTGGAGACGACAGCTTCCCGCTCAAGCCTCAACGCGTCGTGTCCGACACTCGTGCCGCCCTCGACCGCTCCGACATCGTCCTCGTCGACACCGGGGCGGTGAAGATGTGGATGGCCCGGCTGTATCCCACCTACGAGTCCAACACCTGCCTGTTCTCCAATGGCCTGTCCACCATGGGGTTCGCGCTGCCCGGAGCAATTGGGGCCAGGCTCGCTGTGCCCGGAAGACGAGTGCTGGCTGCCGTGGGCGACGGGGCGTTCCTGATGAATTCCCAGGAGATCGAGACGGCCATACGTGAGCGCGTCCCCTTGACGGTGCTGATCTGGCAGGACGACGCCTACGGGTTAATCAGATGGAAGATGGAACTGGAACTCGGCTACGACATCGAAGTCGGGTTCTCGAACCCCGATTTCGTGGCATATGCGGAAAGTTTCGGGGCCCGGGGGTTCGCCGTGAGCTCGGCAGCCGACCTGCTCCCGGCCCTCAACGAAGCCTTGGCTTGCGACGCAGTGTCGGTTATCGCCTGCCCCGTCGACTACGCCGAGAATGTGCGGCTCACCAACGATCTCGGTCAACTGTCCGGACCGTTCTGAGCGCTGCGACGTCGGGCCACGGAGTTCCATAGATTCGTCAATTGCACTTGACGGTAGCGATTCGACAAGTTATATTGACGCAGATGGGATACACGGACATTGCAGCCAGTGCAGGAAGCGCTGACCCTGCCGTCGGACTGCGCGCAGTCGCATCCTTGAGGCGGCTCGTGGAACAGCTCGAATCGCTCCAAGTCGATCGTGCACGCGACCTCGGATGGTCCTGGTCCCAAATCGCCACGGACCTCGGCGTGTCCAAGCAGGCCGTTCATCAAAAGCACGGTGGGGCGCGGGCAGCCGATTCGAGAAGGAGGCCATGAGATGTTCGAGCGATTCACCGATGGCACCCGAGCCGTCGTCGTTGAGGCCCACGACCTGGCCCTTGAGCTGGGTTCGGACTCCATCGGCGCTGGTCACCTGCTCTATGGCTGCGCCGAAAGTCGCGAAGAGACTGCGGGAGGACCACTAAACGCCTGCGGGATCACTCCGGCCGCCATCCGTCGCCTGCTACCGCGGGTCGACCTTCAGCCAACCGGGCACGTCGATGCCGAGTCGTTGCGCGCCATCGGAATCGAATACCAGGCGGTGCGCGCCGCGGTCGAGGAGACGTTCGGTCCTGGAGCGCTAGAGCAAGCGCCGGATCGCCGCGTCCGGGCAAGCAGAAGCCGCCGCCCGCCTTTCACCCCCGAGGCAAAGCAATCGCTCAAGCTAGCGCTTCGGGTGGCCGTCGAACTTCACGCGAACAGCATCGTGCCCGGGCATCTTCTGCTCGGCCTTCTTCGTCTCGACGATGAACTCGTGTCAAACGTCATCGCGCAGTCAGGCACCACCGTCGCCGGGCTGTCGGCCGCCGTCCTTTCGGGCGTGTCGGGCGCGCCATAGGCGCTCTTGGGATCTGCACAAGCTGTCCGATCTGGGCCTTGCAAGTCTCGACACACCACCGCCGCGAGTCGTCAGGCAATCCGCATGGCGCGGTGTCCGTGGGCCGAGTCGCCTCAGATCGAGGGGCCACATGAACTTCCGAGTGTCATCGAGGAGTTGAACACCAAGAGCTAAAAGGTCTTCTGCTCGTCCGAACGCTTCCTCAGTGATCCTTTTCTCTCGCCGCTGGCACTTCGCCTTCAGAGAGCCTCCTGTCCAGCGTTTGCGGGGGGCTCAGGGCGTGGCCCGAGGAGAGGACGAGTCCACTCCCGTCGTTTCCGGTCGGTGTACGCCGGCCCTGGGTCTCTTTGCCTTCATTCGCCTAGCTAGTCGCCTGGCCGTGAACCGTGACCCGGATATGAACCGCATTGACGGTCCCAGGCTGGGGGCTGCCGGGGACCCGACAAAGAACAAGCCGTCTACCGAAGACTCGAATGAACGCGACAGGACCGGCACGCCTCCGGCGAGCTTCAGGGAACGACGAAGATCGGACGAGATGAAAGCCAGGCGGTCGAGGTCCAACTCGAAACCTGTGCCGGCGATGACATGGTCGTAGGTCACCTCCTCGCGATGCTCACCCTCCAAGACGAGGCAGACTTGATCACCAACCGGGCGGGCATCGACGACCCAGCAACCCGTGCGCACCGGAACACGTCCCTCCAGGCGTTGCTGCAGCCACCATGCCCCGGACGGTCCGAGGAAGGTCCGGGCCTTTTCTACCCGCAGCCGCTCGGGCAACGCCCAGAACACGTCGGGAAAGGTGTAGTAGCCCCAGCAGTGCCATGTCTCGCACAGCGGATTGACGGGCCTGCGCAACGAGGTCCAAAAGTCGGTGGTCTCTGGGACGGCCTGGTTGTAAGTGATCGCCTCCCGGGTGATCAGCTCGACTTCGACACCCTCCTCGTGGAGCAACGCGGCAGTCTCGAGGGCAGACTGCCCTGCCCCGATGACACCGACACGCCTCCCGCGGAACTCAGAACTATCTACACACGCCGAGCTGTGCGACACCAGCTGGTCCGGCAGCGATCGCAGCACCTCTGGCACATGGGCGAAGGGTACGACCCCTGTGGCCACGACCACGCGTCGGGCCCGGATCTGTCCGCGGTCTTCGGTCGCAAGCAGGAAGCCCCCCTCGGTGTGCCGGAGTGAAGTGACATGGACCTGCTCGACATCGGGCACGAGAGTACGTGTGAACCAGTCTGCATAAAGGAGGAACGTCTCACGGCTGAGGGGCTGTCTGCGCTCGACGTACGGCAACTCCTGTGAAAGGCAATAGTCGCGGACCGTGAACCCGGGGGCTGGAGAGGCCACGTCGGACGCGTACGGTTCGGACCTCAAGAGCATCCCCTTTGGCATCCGGTCCCGCCAAGTAGCAAAGGGGAACCCAAAGATCCTCCGTTCGATGCCAGATGCCTCCAACTGGGCGGCGACCGCAACGCCGTTCGGGCCAGCGCCGACGATTGCCACATCGATCTCGTCCATTGTCACTTCTGTCCGTCCGATCTCGGCTTTGCTCTATCTCCGGCTACGACCAGTTCGCGCTGTCTCGACCGCTGGACCAGGTTGGAGCCGGCCTTGTACAGGACGCGGCCCAGCTCCGCGGCGGCAGGCAAAGGGTCACTTAGGTCGAGGAAGTCGTAGGCACTACGCCGGGTGAAGTCTCGGGCGAAGGTCCCGATCGCCCGGCCCCGCGGGACGCCATCTGGTCGGCCGGGCCCGCGCAAGGTCTCGAGCAGCCAACGTCCGTCGCCTGTGAGCCACCGCAGCCGGACACCGGTGCGGTAACTGACAGCCCCTCGCACGGGAGCCCCCGTGGCCCATTGCCAGACCATCAGAGGAAAGTCGACCCCCGATCTCGAGGCAAGCTCGATCGAGCCCGACAGCCGCGCGTTCACCTCCATCAGCAGTGGGTGACCCTCGGCGTCACAACGGAACTCGACGTGGGAGTAGCCCTCAAGACCGATAGCCTCGATCAGGGACACGGCGGCCCGTCTTGAGTCCCTCGGCATCGACATGCTCTCGCGCACGACGCAGGCACCGCCGAGCATGGGAGTCGTACGGAGGGAAAAGTGGGCGAATTCGCCGACTACCTTGCCTTCGGCGCGAAACAGGCTGAGCCCTTCTCGACGCCCGCGCAGCAACTGCTGGACGAGCGCCTGTGCGCCGGATCCCTCCAGGACCGCGACCGCTTCCATCGCCTCGTGTTCGTTGAGCACCGCAGAGGAGATCAGGCGTTCGCCGCCGGATTCTCGCGTCCACGACGACCGCGGCTTGATCACAGCCGGATAACCGATCTCGGCCATCGCGGCCGGAACTTCGTCCACGCGACTCACCACCGCTGTCCGCGGTACAGCAATGCCCAGCTGCGAGGCGATCCGCAGCGTCTCCCGCTTGTCAGCAGCAATGCCCAAGGCCGCCTCGGACGCCATCGCCAGGCTCGTGTGCTCTTCGATCTTCGACCGCATCGGCCGCAGCGAGGCAATCGACTGGTCACTGGCCGGCAGGACAACGGCGGTTCGCGTCTCTGTGACCCAGTCAAGGACAGCTGCTGCGAACTCGTCTGGACTCTGTCCGAAGTCCGGGAAGAAGGTCGTCGCGCGAGCCCAGCGGGACCAGAAGGCTGGTGGCCTAGGGCCGCCCGTCGGGTCGCGACACTCGGCCAGCGTCAGCCGCAGCCCCGCTCTGCCCAAGGAACGGGCGGCTTCCAATGTCTGTTTCGCCCCCGCGTCGAGCAGCAGAACGTCGGCGACCGCCCGCGGGTCTGGAGAGCTCATTGGAGCAAACGGCCCGCGCCTACCGTGGTGCAAAGCGCGCTCCGCGCTCGCTGACAATCACCGGGCCTTCTGTCCATCGCGAAGCCTTTTCTTTGCTGAGGACGACGTGCCCGCTCCAAGCCTAAGCCAGGTGGTCGTCATCAAGGTGCGGGTATGAGTTTCCTGATCTTGTTCGGCCCGGACCACACAATCATCGCCGGTGCCCCCGACAGCTTCGCACGCTCGCGAGCTTGTGGAAGACACCGGAGCTCGAGCAGGTGACGATATCTCACGATCGGCTCGCTGCCGACCCGGCCGGTCCGCGGCCTTGGATCGAACACCGAACCGCACCGAGTCAACTCAGACCGCCGTCCGCGTGTAGGACCTGGCCGTTGACTGGTGGGCGGGGACGCGCAAGAAAAGCCACGACCTCAGCGATGTCGTCGGGCCGCCCGAGTCTCCCGAGAGCCGACGAATCTGCGATCCGGTCGACAAGTGCCGGATCCTTTCCTTCGAGGAACATCGGAGTCGCTACCGGGCCGGGTGCGACCGCCTTTAGGGTGTCTCGCCAGCGCAGCACTTTCGCCAGGATCATCGTGGGCGGATCAACTGCAGTCCTCGTCGCTGAGTAGGCCGAGTGGCCAGGCAGGGTGCGTCTGAGAACCGAGGAGGAGAAGTTGATTATCGCTCACCACCTCGGACTCTCTGGGCCTCCGGCTGACCGACAAGGTGCCGCGCAGGGACGATTCTGGCAAGGCCGGCCATCACAGACGGCGACTACTCGCCTGGAAGTTCCTGCGGGGCGGCCATGTTAGGAAGCAGCCATGCCAGGCCGAGACAGAGCGCGGCGATCCCACCGACAACTTCGATGCTCACTGTCATGGCGTGGCGGGCTCCGTGGTCAGCTCGTTGCGCGAAGTACACCGTGGTGACCACAGCGGATCCGATCGCCGTCGCCAGCTGTTGCACGGCACTCAGGGAACCGCTTGCACTTCCGGCTTCGGATGGAGCGATGTTGCCGAGCGCCACGTCGTAGATACTGCTGAAGCTCGCGCCCGTTCCGACACCGAGGATGAACAATGCCGGGGCCATTGCCCAGAGACTGACGGGTATGCCGTGGGTACGAACCGTTTCCCACAGCACGACGGCACCAGCGAGCGCAACGCTGAGCCCGATGACGACGAGCCTGCGTCCGAGCCTTTCGATAAGTGGCCGGAAGACGACCGAAGCGGCGATCATCCCGATCATCAATGGACTGAGAGCGATGGCCGCTTGCGACGGCGTCCTGCCGAGCGCCGTCTGCAGGAACAGGGAGCTGACGTAGGCCATGCCACTGACTGCGGCAAAAAGGCCAACCCGAGCAAGATCCTAGAGGTGAACCCCTTGTTGGCGAGAAGGGAAGGGAGTGGGAGCGGCTCGGCTTCAAGGCGCTGGCGCACGCCGGATGCCGAGCTTGAGCATCGTGGTCATGAGTAGGTTGACCGATCGGCGAGTAAGACCGAGACGGTACTGTTCGGCCATGACAGTTCCTCCTTCGCAGCTGATAGACGCGAGAGTCGAGGAGCTAGGCGACTGGCGGGGCGAGATGCTCAGCCGGCTCCGCACCTTGGTCAAGGAAGCCGATCCCGAAGTCGTCGAGGAGTGGAAGTGGAGAGGGGTTCCGGTGTGGTACCACGACGGAATGATCTGCACAGGCGAGACTTACAAGAACGTCGTGAAGATGACCTTCGCCAAAGGGGCGGCTCTGAACGATCCTTCCAGTCTCTTCAACTCCAGTCTTGACGGGAACACAAGGCGTGCCATCGACTTCCACGAGGGCGAGAAGATAGACGAGGAGGCGTTGAAGACTCTCGTTCGCGCCGCCGTGACCCTGAACGAGTCCAAAGCCAAGAAGTAATCCACGGGATCAGATACCTTCCGTGGGATCTGGCAAGAAGTCGCCGTCTTGGTTCCATTGTCGAGTCAGTGACAGAAATCGCAAGCCCGCGAACTCGAGCTTGGTCACTCGGTCCTTAGCACTTCGGCGGACCGGATCCTGCCGATCATCCAGGTCGTCGCCCGCGGTCCCGCCGTGGAGACGGCCGTGGCGGACCGGCCGCTCGTGAAATGGCTGTCGTAGCTGCCGCCTTCTCCAGGCATGACCTCCTCCACACAATGGAGGGTTGCCAACCGGGCGGGCGTGACCGGGAGCGCCGCCCGGCTCTGAGCTGTGGCGACAAGCCCGTCGGCTGGCGCAGTACAAGCTTCCGGCCCCTAGTAACAAGAGTCCAAAGGCACTAGCCCCGACCTCAGTGACCGGGGCATCGTCACGTGAGTGGGGCCGAGCGGCGCCAGCTTGTTCGCGGACAACCCGAAGATAGGAGAAGCAGATGAAGCTCGTCCTTGGTGCCCGGTACTGGAGGGGCCTCCTGGCCGTCCTGGCCGTGGCCGCATACCTCGGGCTGGCGGTCGCCGCTCCCGCGACCTCGGCTTCGCCAAGCACCAACAAGCCCACCTGCAACCTCGTGAGCCCTGCCCTGATCAAAAAGGTGCTCGGCTTCAGTGTCCAGCCCCCGCAGGTGACCGTAAGTGGCAACGAGCTCACTTGCCGGTACGAGATCCCCAAGCTGTACCAGTCAGTGGCAGTGCATTTCACGAGCGGCATGACACGTCAGTCCTTCGAATACTTCCGGGACGCCTACAGCAGGGGTACGAAGACTACGACCGTGAAGGGGCTCGGGCAGGAGGCTTGGGCGAGCGTCGTATCGCTTTACGGGGCGACGGCGAGCACGCTCGCCGTCCTTAAGGGCAGTGAGGAGTTGATGGTCCAGTCACCGGGGCCGCTGGCCCCGGTCGAGGCGCTGGCCCGCGCCGTACTCCCGAAGATCCGAACCTGACGCCCGGCCGGCAATAACGGTCGGGGCATCGCTGTTCCCAAGCGGTCCGTCAAGAACTCGAACAGGGCCGCCACGCTCAGCGGCCCGAGTTCCACTTTGCTCACCTGCTCAGGGACCGGGACGGTCCCCACGTCGGGCGAGCGAGGGGGGCAGTGTCCGGTGAGGGGCCCGCCGATCAGAACTAAACGCTGTCTGCTTCAGGGGATCGATACCGAACGGCGATATGCGCTCGGTCAATGACCGGAGACGGTGATGCTCCCGGCTCTTTCGAGGTGGTCCAGTGCCTTGAAGGTGGGGGGTCGAGCTCAGAGGTCGGGACTCGTGGGAATCGCAGGCGTGGGCGACAGCTCGTTGGAATGCCCGAAGCTCCGCCCCTGCATGATCGGCGGTGGGGTTGGAGTGTTCGTGGTGAGAGGGCGGGGCGACTGGAGCTGGCTTGTTGGGCTTCGATGGCTCGGCGTAGCTGGCTGATGCGGTCGACGAGCTCAGGATGGCTTCGGCGCGGCGGAGACGCTCGACACGTACTCGCATCTTTGGCCCGACAGCGAGGACCGGACGCGCGCCTCGGTCCCTCCTCGGTCCTCGTGTGTCACCTGCGTGTCACGCCGAGGAGGCCGGCACCCAAAATCCCTGGTCAAGTGGGTGGTGATAGCGAGCCGGCCTATAGGCGGGGAACAGCTCGACAGGGCCTCTGACCTGCGGTTTTGTTGCTTCAAAAACGCCCCGGTCCTCAGCTGGTCCTCACTTGAGCCGTCGCCGGAGTGAGCGGGACGTCGTTCGGGAACAGTCGACGCCGACCGGATCTTCAGTGCTCGTAGTGATACCTGGCTTGGAGGATTACGACGTCATCGCCGTCAACCAGGTACACGAGGCGGTGTTCCTCGTCGATCCGCCGCGACCAGCAGCCCTGTAGGACATGTTTCAACTGCTCGGGCTTGCCGATCCCCGTCAGCGGATCGCGAAGTACCGCTTCAAGCAGGCGATTGATCCGCTTGCTCGCGGTCCGGTCCGTCGCTTGCCAGTAGAGGTAGTCCTCCCAGCCGTGTGGCGTGAAGACGAGACGCACTAGGCGATCTCATGCTCTTCACGTTGTCCATCGAGCGACTGTCGGAGGCTCTCGAGTAGGTGACGGGCATTGGCCGGAACACGGAGCAGGTACGCCGTCTCTTGAAGCGCGTCGTAGTCCATTCGGGACATGAGGACGGCATCGCCCCGCTTCGAGGTGATCTCGACGGGTTGGCGGTCGTCATTCACTTGCTCGATCAGCGGGAAGAGGTGCTTCCTCGCCTCGCTCGCGGTTATCGCCATGGCCGTCTCCTCTCCCACTGGTACATCATACGGTACCAGTGCGCGTTCCACCCACCCTGTCGCGCCCAGGCTCTAGCCGCCGGTCTCCCGGTTTCGTCGTCGTCGTGATCGTCGTTGTGATTGTCACGCGCTTGGCCGCCTCATCCGCCACCGCTCCCGCTCACCGATGCTGGCCCAGATGCCAACCAGCTTGGGCGAGGCGAGGGGGCGTAGCGAGACAGTCACGCAGCCGCCTGACGTGAGCGCTGGTGAGCGGAAGCCTCTTCCCAAACGCCGATTAGTTGTATTACACTTATTACGTGGAGGTCCATCCGTCGGCTCGGCGCCACCAGGTCCCTGACGCAGACATCTCCCATGCCTATGAGCACGCCATCGCCTGGGTGGAACTGGGCGACGATCCCTGCCGATATCTGGTGGCCGGGCCCGACCGAGCAGGCATCCTCCTCGAGCTCGTCGTTGTTGAACTGCCTGACACCGTGCTCGTGATCCACGCCATGGCCCTGCGACGCTCAACCCGACACGAACTATTCGGAGACGAATCATCATGACGAAGAGAACCTACGGACACACTCGAAGCGGTGAACCCATCGACGACGCCATGATCGGACGCCTTGCTGACGAAGCCGAAAAGGGCTACGAACCCGGTGAGCTGCTGGCCAAGCCCCGCGGCCGCGGACGCCCCCCTCTTGGCGAACTCGCAAAAGAAGTCGAATCTGTCCGACTCGACGTGCAACTACGAGACGAGACCACCCGGCGAGCCGCTCAGGAAGGCATCACCGTCTCGGAACTAATCCGTCGAGCGCTGCGGCAGTACCTCCGCGCAAGCTGAACTCCTCTCCCGCAAGGGTACGCGTGAAGCCGCAGATAGGTCTCGGCCTGAGCCGCAGTGCTCGGTCGGTGGACCTGTCCCGCCCGCCACGCCTCGGCGTAGTCGCGAAACAACGTGCGCGCCCCCGCCGGGTCGATATACAGGCCGTGGGCGAGGTCACCCCGGACGCCGTCGAGGAACTGCTGGGCGTCGCTCTTGCGGTCGAAGTGGCGCGTCTTCTGGGGGCCGCCCGGGTACTCACGCCATCTCGTCCGGTACCGCCCGTTGGGCCTCTTGTCGATGCTCGCCACGGTGCCTCCGCCGACCGCTCAGGGACCAGTTTCAGTCCTCAAAAAGTCCTCAGGTCCTCAGAAAGTCCTCAGCTCTGAGGACTAAAACGGTGCTTTTCGGTCACCAACGGCGACCAGCGGCAAGGACGAAACCGCAGGCCAGACGGCATTTTAGCGCGCCAAGCGGGAGGTGGTGGTGGCGAGCCGGCCTATAGGCGGGGTTCTGTCCGCCGGCCGGCAAGCCGGGACCGACGGGGTGGCCATCCATCTAAGCGGCCTACCTTGGGACATCAGGCGGGCAGCCCGTCCCACGTTTGGCCTTGCTCCGGGTGGGGTTTACCGAGCCGGCCGGGTCACCCCGGCCGCTGGTGCGCTCTTGCCGCACCTTTTCACCCTTGCCTGTTCACGGCATGCCGTGACATCGGCGGTCTGTTCTCTGTGGCACTGTCCTGCGGGTCACCCCGACTAGCCGTTAGCCAGCACCCTGCCCTGTGGAGCCCCGACCTTCCTCAGCCGGCTGCGGCACCGAAATGCCACCCCGACCGCGGCCACCCGGCCGACTCGCCATCACCGAAGACATTCTCCCACGTGCGAACGAGGCCGCCATCACGAAGGCTCCTGCGACGACGAGAACCTAGCTTGCGACCTATGATGAGTGCTTGTTTATCGAAAGGATGAGTGTTATAGTATCAAGAAGAGTGATAAGACACCTAATCAGTAAGGAGATGAGCAGTAGAGATGATGCGTTTCGATCCATTTCGTGAACTCGATCGGTTGGGACAACCGAGTTGGCACGCCCGAACGTCCGTGCCCCTGGACGTCTACCGCAAGGGCGAGCGGTTCATCGTTCGTGTCGACCTGCCTGGTATCGACCCCGCCAGTCTCGATCTGACGATCGAGAGGAACGTGCTCTCGATCAAGGCTGAGCGCTCGTGGGTGCCCGCTGAAGGCGACGAGGTACTCGTTACCGAGCGCCCCCAGGGAACCTTCACCCGCCGCCTGTTTCTCAGCGAAGGCCTGGACCCAGATGGGATCACGGCACAGTACGAGCACGGTGTGCTGACGGTGACGGTACCGGTCGCGGCCTCGGCGAAGAGCCGCAAGATCAGCATCTCGCTCGGCGCCGCGGACGACCCCAACGTCCTCGACGTGCAAGCAAGCTGACCGATCGGCGCCCACGGACCACGCTCGTGCGCGCCTGCGCCCTGGTCCCCCACGCCTCCCGGATGCTTGGCTGAACCGCTAAGAGATCCGGGAGGCAACCAGGTTCGAGCACTGCGCGATGGCCTGCGGTCACCCGAGGCCTGACAGATGCGCCCTGTCGTTGAAGCCGACGAGCACAGGACCGAGCGGATCGCCCGTCGAGATCCGGGTTATAGAGGCGACGCCGAGCGAAAGTCGCCACGACATCTCCGGTCCCCCTCCCAGCGCCCAGGTGACAGCCGCCCTGACCGGTGACAGGTGGGTCACGACGACGACATCAGCGCGGGCCGCTTCGGCCGAGAGCTCCTCGCAGGCGGCGCCCACTCTGGCTCGAACCTCCTCGATGGTCTCGCCGCCTGGCGGACGCCAGGCGACCTCGGTGCGCCAGTGCTCCCAGAGCGCGGGCGGCAAGTCGGATGGCAACGTCCCGTCAAGCTCGCCGTAATCGAGCTCGACGAATCGCTCGTCGAGGTCCACACGCGGGGCCCTCCCGGGCCCGACCACTCGGGCGTAGGCAGCCACGATCGCCTCTGCGGTGCTCGCGGCCCGCTGTAGGGGACTTGTCAGGATCCGGGCGGTACTAGTGCCGCGCGAAGCCAGCGCGCCTGCGATGGCCGCCGCCTGGAGTTGGCCGAGTTCGGACAAGGGCGAATCTGTCCGTCCGACTAGCAGCCCTATGGCGTTCGCCTCGCTCTGGCCATGACGGACGACAACGAGCATCGACTGCTAACGGCCGGCCTGGTCGCTAGTCATTACAAGTATCCGTCCACACTGGTCGCAATGCACGACGGAGTCCGGCATAGCCTGGCGCAACCTGTGCAGCTCCCCCGCCGGTAACTGCAGGTGGCAGCCACTGCACGCTCCACCCACGACATGTGCGGCTCCAATACCACCGAGCTTGGCCCGTAGTCGCTCGTAGGAGGCGGTGAGCTCGGGCGCGACACGCTCGGCGAGCTGATCCCGAGCAGCGCGCACAATGGCCGCCTCGTCGTCGATCTCGGCGGTCGCGAGGGCCAGCTGCTCGCGGGCCAGGGCCAGCTCCTCTGCCACCGAAGAGGAGCTCTCCTTCAGGCCTGTCAGCTCCTGGTCCAGTGGCTCCAAGGCTTCCATGATCTCGAGCTCCTGGTCTTCGATCTCGCGGCGAAGATGGGTGAGCGACGCCACCTCGTCACCCATCGCCTGCTCATCGCGATATGAGCCGGCCCGCCCGGACCGCAACCGCTGCTCGATAGTCGCGATCCGCCCACCGACCGATTCCGAACGCTGATCGAGGGTGAGCTGCTGAGAGACAAGCTTCTCACGCTGCTCTTCAGCTTCGCCGACTCGGGCGGTCAGCTCAGCGAGCCGTGCACCAAGCTCGGTGACCGCGACGCGTTCTGCGAGCTCACGGCGCTTGTAGGCGAGGCGGTCAAGAGCGAGGTCGACCTCTTGAAGCTCCAGAAGGAGCGCCAGCCGCGGAGTCGACGGAACGGGAACAGCTTGGCTGTCTGAGGGCTCGGTCGCACTCGTGGACATCGCGACTCGAGGCTACAGCCGCCAGGTCGCCCTGGCTGCGAGGAGCTCGGAGAGCAAACTTGCGCTGGCGGCTGCTACCGGAGTGCGACGAGCGCAATGTTCCCGCACAACGAGATCTCGACCCGCGGCGTCGGCGACGGGCGCTCCGGCCTCGGAACAGACGAGGAGACCACCGAGGTAGTCCCAACCGCCATGCGCATCGCGCATGCAGTCGATGTACCCGTCCAAAGTCCCTTCCGCGACCGCGCACAGATCCAGCGCAGCGGCGCCGAGCGACCGGTACCAACGCCAGCCGAGATGGCGGGGCGGATACCCGGACAGTCCTATCAAAGATCGGCCGAGCGACTCTTCGCCCGATGGCGCGATCTCCTCACCGTCGCGCCGTGCGCCACCGCGTCTCACCGCCTCGTAGCGCGTCCCGGTGGCTTGGTTCACCACCATCGCGGCAAGTGGGCCGTCATCGTCCAGGACGCAGATGCTGGTGGCGAACCACGGGATGCGACGCGATGCGTTCGTCGAACCGTCCACCGGATCGAGGACCGCAAGTAGCGCAAGTTCCGAAGCTCCTTCACTCAGACCGGACTCCTCACTCAAGACCCCGAGGCCGGCGGTGGTGAGAACACGGACCGCGGCGGCATCCGCCACGAGGTCGGACCGGTACTGTCCGGGCCGGGTTCCGGCCAGTCCCCAGTCGGCGAGTCCGCTCAGCGAACCTGCGACAGCGTCGACCGCTTCGGCGAGGACCTCTAGAAGCTGGTCGCCGTTCACAACACCGAACCGTAGCCCGTCGACCGAGCCCCGTCGCTCGCCTACACTTGCCTCCCAGATGGCCGTCATCGACGTCGCCGGTTATGTTGCCGAGCTCAAGGATCATGCGGTCGACCACAAGTTCCACGTGCACGACGAGCGGCACTTCGTCGAGACGTACTCCCTGCGCCAGTTCTGGGAGGTGGACCTCCACCCCGAGGAAGGGTGCGGCGGACCGATCGACCTGCACCTGGCTTTGGAGGTGGAACCCCGCGTTCTTCTCGACTTCGAGGACGCCGTGGTCGCTCTGCCCGAGGACGAGGACCCTCCGGACAACTGGTTCTTCCCCCTGACTTTCAACTGGGGTGTCCCGCCTTTGCCCAAGGGCCCTGACCTGCTCCGGCTCGCAATCGACTTGGCGGGAGTCGGTGGCGTCGAGCTCCCGCTCGAGATCTCGGCGACCGACTCGTTCGGCTCGGTGACTGACGCACCGGTCCGGCGCCTCACGATCGTCGCCAGGCAACAGGTGTCTCTGGCACGCGTGCTCGCCGGTGAGGAGCTTCTCTGCGACACCTTCGACCGGGCCCTGGCCGTCACCCGCTTCTTTCTCGACAATGCCCCGAGTTGGCTCGAGGAATAGGTCCGCGCGGCCGAGACTGGTCGCAGGCGGAATCGTGCTCGCCCTAGCCAGTGGCGGGCTTTTCACAGGTTGCGCCAGTCAAGATGCGACACCACTCGCCAATCAGGCCTGCGCGCATGTCAAGCGCGCTCTCGCGGCAGAGCACGCCATGGACTCCGTCAGCTCCCATCAGGCGGCGCGGCTCCGGTCCGAGGCACTTGACCAGGTACGGGCGGCCCTCCCGCTCGCGGCCGAGGCGGCGGGCGATGACACGACCTGGCAACCGCTCGTCGCCACCTTGAGCGAGTCCAATCGCGTGCCGCTGAACTATCTCCTGCCGGCCCTAGCCGCCCAATGTTCGGTCGATTCCGGATAACTCCGCGCAACACGGACCTGATCAGCGGTCAGGAATCTCCCAAAGCTTGACACCACCGAGAATGCCGGCGACGTTGTCGACGATGGTCACCGCGGGGTCCACGTGGCCCGCCATCAAGCGCGAGTTGCCTCCGCCGATATAGAGCCCGTCGTAGTTGAGCAGCCTGTGGAAGTTTGCGAGCGCCTCCTGGGTGCGCCTGCGCCATCTCTTCAGGCCGATCTTCCTCAACGCCGCGTCGCCGAGCTGCTCGTCATAGGTCTGGTCCTTGCGGAACGGATGGTGCGACAGCTCGAGATGCGGCATCAGCTTGCCGTCGAGGAACAGCCCGGTGCCGACGCCGGTACCGAGTGTGACGACGAGCTCGAGCCCCGAGCCGTTGACCACCTCGAGACCCTGCAGGTCCGCGTCATTAGCGGCGCGCACCGGACGGCCGAAACTCGCCGAGAGCGCTCCCGCAAGATCGAAACCGGTCCATGCAGCCAGCAGCTTGGGGACTACCGGCGCCTCGGGGGCACCGGTTCGAGTCACAAAGTGCGGGGCTGTCAGCACAATGCCTTTGCGGACGACGCCGTTGAAGCCGACCGACACCCGGTCGAAGTCCGGCAGGGGCGCGACGAGCGCGCTGAGTGTATTGACGAAGTCTTTGGGTGCGCACGGATATCGGGTCGGCACACGGACGCGATTCGCGACGAGCTTGCCGGCTGCGTCCAGCACCGCGGCCTTGAGGCCGGTGCCTCCGATGTCGATCGCGAGCGTCGTCGGGCGCAACGGGGGCACGACGGCCGCGGCGACTGGACCCACGGCTTTCTTCGGTGTCGCCGGTTTCGCCGGCCCGCGCCGAGTGGCCCGCGCCGCGACAGGTCTCCTCGCCGTGTTGGCAGTGCCGGTGGCACCAGCCGTAGCACCGGCACGCGGGCCGGTGTCGTCACGATCCGGCTTGGCAGGCCCTGTTGCCTGATGCCCGTCGTCCTGTCCGGTCATGCGATCACCTTTCCTCCAGCAGCTCCGGCCGCGGGCGAGTTGAGCGGCTCATAAGAGCCAAGGAGCTCGAGCAGCGTACGGACGCCGAAACCTGTGGATCCCTTGCGGAACTCCCCCGAGTCCTCGTCCGAGCGCGACGGGCCGGCGATGTCCAGATGGGCCCAAGGCCGGTCCGCGACGAACTCTTGGAGCAAGAGCGCGGCGGTGATCGTGCCTGCTGCGCGCTTGCCCTGGTTCTTCATATCAGCTACTTCGGAGTCGATATCGGACCGGTACGCGTCGGGGAGCGGGAGCGGCCAGGTCGGCTCACCGGCACGCTCGGATGCGGCGTGGATCGCCGCTATCACGCGATCGTCGTTGCCCATCAACCCGGCGATCCGAGAACCGAGGGCGACCACACAGGCTCCCGTCAAGGTCGCGAGGTCGACAATGCAGTCAGGCTCCTCCTCGGCTGCGAGCGACAGACCGTCTGCGAGCACCAGGCGCCCCTCGCAGTCCGTGTTCACGACTTCGATCGTCTTGCCGTTGCGGATCTTGAGGACGTCACCCGGCTTGGTCGCCCGACCGCCGGGCATGTTCTCAGCGGTCGGAGCCAAGCCGACCACTCGGACGGCGACACCGAGCGCGCGGCACGCGCCAAGCGTCGCGATCACGTCCGCGGCGCCACTCATGTCCGTCTTCATCGTCAGCATGCCCTCGGGCGTCTTCAGCGACAGTCCCCCGGAATCGAAGGTGATGCCCTTGCCGACCAGGGCGACGGTGGGAACCGTGCCGTCCGGCCATTTGCTGGCGAGCGCGGCCGGCGGGTCGTAGACGAGCTTTATGAGCCGCGGGGGCTGGACCGACCCGGCGGCGACACCCAGCAGCCCGCCAAGGCCGGCCTCGGCGATCGCCGCTTCGTCTAGAACCGTCACCTCGAGCCCGCAGCGCGTGGCGATCTCGACGGCCACCTCGGCGAGCTGGACAGGGGTGAGCGCACCCGCCGGCTCGTTTGAAAGGTCCCGTGCCAGCCGCGTCGCGTCCGCTATCACGCGGCCGCGCTCGAGGCCGCGCTCGGCCGGGGCGACCTCCTCGGCGGCGACGACGATCGTCAACGACTCGAGCGGATCCGGATCGCCCGCGTGGTAACGGGTGAACCGGTACCGGGCTCCCCAAAAGCCTTCGATTGCTGCCCCCACGGCCAGTTCCGCTCCGATACCGAGATCGCTGATGCCGCTGAGGTCGAGCGCGATGGTCTTGGCTTCACCGGTGGAGCGGGCGAAGGCCGCCCCCGCCAGGCGCAGCGTCGCCGCAGAGACTTGCCCGCGGTCACCGAAACCGAGCACAACGTCCGCACGTCCACCCTCGCCGGGAGTGATGAGCTTGTCGCCGGGCTTGGCCCTGAAACGCCTCTTCTCGCACCAACCGGTGTCGAGCTCGAGACCCGGCCGCGCCGTCTCGGGGCCCACGAAAGCGCCCCAGCCGACAGCTTCGATGCGATCGGGGGCGGCGCGGGCAACTTCGGTCGGGAGCGTCATGGGCGAATGCATGGCTGCCATCATGCCTCTGTCCGGGGTCTCTTGACACGTGCGCCGCGGGCCGTCAGATGCTCCTGCTCAGATGAGCGGGCCAGGAGCCAGCAAAGGTCAGACAAGCGGTTCAGGTACGGCACGACTTGCGATCCGGCTCCCATACGGAGTGCGACGGCCTTTCGCTCGGCACGTCGGATGACGGTGCGGGCCAGGTCCAGCGCCGCGCTCGGCCGGCTTTGGCCGGGCACGATGAACTCGGACGGCATCGCGCCGGAAGCCTCGAGCTCGTGTACACGCCGCTCCAGGACATCGACCATCTCCTCGGTGACGAGCGTCGCGCCGGCAACCAGCTTGCGCCTGTTGCGAGGGGCCGTCGCGACCTCTGCCATGACTACCCACAAGCCCCGCTCCAGGCCTGCGAGCTCGTCGTCGAGCGGCAATCCACGCACCTCGGCCCGGGCGAGGCCCAGGGCCGCCTGGGCCTCGTCGATAACGCCGTTGGTCTCGATGCGAGCCGAGTCCTTCTGCACGCGCCCACCGTGGAGGAGACCGGTGGTGCCGTCGTCGCCGCGTTTGGTCGAGATGCTCACCGGCCGCAGCGTACTGGCGATCCCCCGCGGGGCGACATAGGCATATCGCCCCAGGCGACAGGCCCGAAGAACAGGCAGAACCAGGTCAGGGTCCATAGACTCGCCCCTGTGCCGACCAACCAACTCCCCGGGCCCTCGCGGCCGCAGACCTCTCGATCGGGCCGTTTCGCACGGCGCGCCACAAGCCTCCAGGGAAGAAGCCGACCACAAACGCGCACGGCTCGTCGGGCGGCTTTGTTGTGTGCTTGGTTGCTGTTCGCCCTGACGCTCGGCGCCTGCGGCTCGTCGGTCACAGCCACAACGACTACCACCCTGCCCTCGCCCGCCGCTTCGAGGACCGCGATAGAGCACGCCTACGCGGTGCTGTTCGATCTCGCGAACCCCGCGCTGGCGCCCAAGCTCGCGGTGGTCCAGGACGGCTCGGCGCTCAAGTCGGCGATGAAGACCGCACTCAAGAGCGCGCTCGCCAAGAGCGCCGCGGGCGCGACTGTGAGCAACATCGTCATCGAGCAAGGCTCGGCCTGCAGGGACGAGCTTCTGCCAAGTCCGTGCGCCAAGGTGACCTACAACGTCTTGAGCCCGACCAAGGCGCCGGTCCTTCGCGGTGCGGTCGGTGCTGCTCTCTACCAGCACGAACATTGGCTCGTCGGCAAGACCACGATCTGCACGCTGCTCGAGCTTGCGAGCTCTGGAAGCGTGCCGCCCGGCTGCTGAGCCTAGGAGCTCTCGCCCGGACCGGCCAGCAGCTCGCGGACCAGCTCGCCCAGCTTGTCGACCGGCCCCGCCTCGACCACCTTCCCCTTGCGGAGAACCACGACCTGCTCGGCGAGCTCAAGGGCACGAGGTAGCTGCTGTTCGATGACGAGAAGGGAAGTGCCGGCGTCGCGGATCTCCCGCAGTGCCCGGTACACGTCCTCCACTACCCGCGGTGCGAGCCCGAGCGAGAGCTCGTCGACGACGAGCAGCTTGGGCGGGACGGCCAGGACGCGGGCGAGCGCGAGCATGCGTTGCTCGCCCCCCGAGAGCGTTCCCGCGAGCTGGCGCCGCCGATCGGCGAGCCGCGGAAAACGCTCGAAGGCGCGTCCCAGCGCTTCAGCAGTGCCTTTGCGGCCGAGAGCGCGGATGAAAGTGAGCCGGAGATTGTCCTCGACGTCCAAGGTCGCGAACACCGAGCGACCTTCGGGCGCGTGGGCGACCCCCAGGCGGACGAGCTTCCACGTCGGAAGACCGGTGACATCCTGACCGGAGAAGAAGATCCGGCCCTTGGTCACGGGCACGAGCCCGGTCACTACGCGGGCGATCGTGGACTTGCCGGCGCCGTTCGGGCCCACGAGGGCGGTGACCGAACCCGCGGGGACCGACAGGGAGACGCCGAACAGCGCCCGGAAACGGCCGTAGGAGGCCGAGACGTCACGAAGCTCGAGCACGGGCGGCTCCGGTGCGACCTCGAGGACCGCAGTGGCCTCGAGCAAACCGTCGACGGGCTTCACGTGGCCTCCCCCAGATAGGCGCGGCGCACAACCGGGTCGGCCAACACCTCTTCTACAGGGCCGGACGCGATCACCTTGCCGAAATCGAGCACGTAGGTCCGCTCGACAACGCGCCGGACGAAGTCGAGGTCGTGCTCGACGAGGAGCATCGCAGTCTCGCGACGGCTGCGCACCTCGACCAGGACCGCCGCGAAAGCGGAGGCTTCCCGGGTGTCGAAACCCGAGGACGGCTCGTCCAGCAGCAACAGCAGCGGGTCCTGCACAAGTGCACGGCCGAGCTCGACCAGGCGCCCGTGGCCCTGGCTCAGCGACTCGATCGGGTCGTCGGCGACCTCCTCCAGGCCTAGCTCGACGAGGAGCTCCTCGACACGTGCCACAGGGGTTCTCGCCCGCCCGCGGCCGATCAGGTCCTTCCAGAGCCGGCCGTCGCCGCGGTGCACGCGCTCGGCGACCATCAGGTGCTCGCGGGGGCTCATCCCGGCGAACAGCTCGAGGCGCTGGAACGTGCGCCCGATCCCGAGACGGGCACGCTCATAGACGGGCAGACGGTCCATGCGCCGTCCCTCGAAACAGATCTCCCCCGAGTCGGGATGGCGGACGCCGTTCAGGCAGTCGAACAGCGTGGTCTTCCCGGCACCGTTGGGCCCCACGAGGCCCACGGCTTGGCCGCGTTCGACGCTGAGCGAGACATCGTCGAGCGCGACGATGCCGCCGTAGCGCTTGGAGATCCCGACGCCTTCGATCAGTGCCATGTCAGGCCACCGGCTCGGGGTGCTTGCGCCAAGACACCACGATCTCGACCACGCGCCGCTTCTGCCATTCCACGACGCCTTCGGGATGGAGCGCATAGGTGACCGCTCCGAGGCCGAACAGGATCGGGAAGAGATTGCGCCACTGGGAAGGTAAGTAGTCGAGCACCTGGTAGAGGATCACGTAGGCCATGCCCGCCTGGATGGCGCCCTGCACGGTGTAGACCCCCGTAGTCACCACGACGACCATGAACACCAGCGACAGGATGGAGTTGAAGTCGTTCGGCGAGACTGTACCCTGAAGCGATCCGTACAGGGCGCCGCCGACTCCGGCGAGCGCGGCCGCGACCGCGAAGACCGTGATCTTGAGCTTGGCCAGGTTCGTGCCGATCGACGCGGCAGCGAGCTCACTTCCTCGCATGGCCGCCAGCTCACGCCCAGTTGTCCCCTGGCGAATCGCGAGCACAATCGCCGCGCAGATGATGAGCAATACGAATGCCAGGACGAAGAAGGCCTTCCCGCTCGTGAAGTTGATCGAACCGAGCTCCGGGCGCGGGATGTTCACTCCCGAGTCGCCGTTTCCGGACCACGGGAACTGGAAACCGACGTTGTCCGCCAAGAGCCCGAAGGCAAGTGTGGCGAGCGCGAGGGCCAGACCGCCGAGGCGCAGGGCGGGCATGGCCACCACGACGCCGACGACCGCCGCGACGGCGCCTCCTGCCAGGATCCCGAGGAATACCGAGATCCCGAAATGGCTCACGAGCTGCGCGCAGGTGAACGCCCCTATACCGGCGAAGGCCGCCTGGCATAGCGAGATCTGCCCACTCATCCCGGTCAACAACACGATGGACAGGAAGATGATCGAGTAGGCGAGTCCCTGGGTGAGTGTGAAGGTCCAGTTCGGCGGCACCCAGGTGAGACACGAGACCAAGAACACGGCGAGGACCGCCCATCCGCCTCCGCGAAGCAGCTCCTCGAGCCCGTGTCCTCCGATGGCAGCCGCCATCTGGGGAGGCGGCGGATCGCAGGCGGCAAGGGGGTCGTCGTGGAACCAGCGCTCGCGAAGGCCCGGCAACGCGAGCAACAGGGCGATGAGCACGGCGAAAGGAAGTGCCGGACGGAGCCCAGACGAGAGCACACTCCCGCTCGGCAGGTATCCCCCGAGGAGTTCCTGGACGACTCCGAGCCCGATGCCTCCCCAAAAGGCAAGCGGGAGGCTCGTGAGGCTCCCGAGTGCCGCGGCTGCGATGGCGGCGACAAGCAGGTCGGTGAAGTTGAGCGCCTGCAGCTCGGCGAACAAGGGGGCAAGCAGCACTCCTGCCAGGCCCGCGAGAAAGCTGGAAAGGACCCAGATGGCGACCCCGACGCGCTCGGAGTTGATGCCGGCGAGCTGAACCATACGTGGGCTCTCGGCCATGGCCCGCATCCGCAGCCCGATCTGGGTGAAATGCGACATGAGTGACGCCAGCAGCACGACGGCCAAGGTCACGATGACCGTCGACAGCTCGGTGCCGTTGATGGCGTCCCCCGCGACGTGGAAGTAGACCGAGTCTGGTGGTAACCACAGCGAAGGCGGCGCCAGCCTTTCCTGGCCACCGAAGATCAGTTGGAGCACGCTCGGGATCGCGATCAGCATGCCGAGCGCGCTCACGAGCTTGACGAGCACCGGGGCCGACCGGATGAAGCGGTAGAGAAAGCGGTCCATCGCCAAACCGAGCAGCGGTGCCACGACGACGACAGCCGCGAGGAACGCGGCCCAGCTCGGCCAGCCGGCGTTGACGCAGACGTAGAAGATCAGCGCCGACGCGTAGGCCTGAGCCCCGTAAGCGAGGTTGAACACTCCCGAGGTCTGGTAGGTGAGGACGAGGCCCACTGCCATGAGGGCGAACACGCACCCGTAGGGCAAGCCCGGGATGGCGTAGCTGAGAAACTGGGTCACGCGATCGCCGAGCCTCTGCTCAGCTCCTTCACGCGCCGGGCACGGAGGCCGCCGGCGGCACCACGACCACGCTGCGGGCGCTGGCGGGCTGAGGCGTCTCGAAACACGTGAAGGCCGTGCGGGACGAGCCGAACAGGGGCACGTAGTGGCCTCCGATCGCCCGGACGTAGACGTTGCAATCGACCAGCCCGTTCCTGTTGTGCTCGAGTCGCCAGTCGATGGGCGAGACGATGCCATCGGCTGTGTAGCTCGTCAGCTGATTGAGGTCCGCGATGAGCCGCGTGCGGGTCAGGTCCCGCCCCGCAAGTCGCAGCCCGGTCACGAACATGTCGGCGTCCACCCAGCCCGCGAGGGACGCCTCGCCCGGTAGCTCGCCCGGGAAGTACTTCGCGAGCTCCTTCAGGTACTTGTCCATCCCCGGGTACTTGCCCGGCGACAGCTTCGCCGCCTCGAAGGGGACGTGCCCGATCAGGAAGTACGCGCCCTGCATCAGCGAGGAGAACTTGGCGATGGCAGCCTCGTCGTAGCCGTCCAACCAGTACTGCGCGACCGACCCCATGCCGTCCTGGCGCATGGTGCGTGACAGGAGGATGTTGCCGGAGAGGTCCATGCAGCTCACCACGAGGTCCACCCCGAGGGCGCGCATCCGGTTGACGTCGGTCGTGAGGTCGACGGGCGGTGCCTGGACAGAGAGATCCTCGTAGGCGACCGGAATGTGAAAGCGCTGCATCGCGTACGCCATTCCTACGCCAGCCTGCTCGGAACCGCCAACGTTGTACGCGAGGATCCCGACCTTGCGGGCGTGCAGCTGCTCGGCGAGATACGGGGCCTCGGGTCCGGGGCGGGTGAAATCGAGGAAAGAGCCCTCCGAGCCGAACAAGCTGGGCCCGGCAGTCCAGTCCGTGCTGACGTCGTAGCCGAACGTCGGAACGTTGTTCGAAGCGAGATAGCTAGCCCCGGCAAAGCTCGGCGTGCCCACGCCGAGGACTGCGAAAACGTGATCCTGCTCCACCAGGGTGCGCACCTGATCGGTGTCCTGGGAGGCATTCGAGCCGTCGTCGAGGGGATAGCGGAACTCGATCCGGCGCCCGTCCACGCCCCCCTCGGCGTTGACCATGTTCAAGTAGGCGTTGACGCCGTCGAATATCGGAGCGAAGTCGGCCGGGATCGGGCCGGTCAGGGAGGCCACGCCCCCGACGACGACCTGCGAACTGGTTACGCCCTGCACGTTGCCGGCGTTGGACACCGTGGGCTTGGCGTTGCCGCACGCCGCGGCGACGAGGGCGACCGCAGCGAGAACCAAAAGCGACCTACGAGGACTACGCACGCTCCTACCCCTTGCTCTTGGCGCCGAACGCGATCGCCCGCGGTCGGCGACGCTATCAGAGCAGTTCATGGCCCCGGCTTGCTATGTCTGGGCACCGGCCCATTCTGGTCGGCACACGCCGCGCTCATGCGGATGCACTGCCGTTTGGCAGTTCGAAACCATGTTCGAGATGGCGTTTCGCGAGTCGCGTTCTGCGCCGCCGTACGATGAGGACCGTGAAGGTATCGACCCGTGGGGACTATGCCAGCCGAGCCCTGCTCTCTCTTGCGCTTCGCGAGGAGGTCTCTCCGACCTCGGTCCGTGATATCGCGGAGCGGACGGGCCTCCCCCAGCCTTATCTGGAGCAGATCCTGCTCGCCCTCAAAGGTGCCGGGCTAGTCCGCTCCAAGCGCGGCGTGGGGGGCGGTTATGTCCTTGCCCGATCGCCGGACCAGATCACCTTGAGCCAAATCGTCAGCGCGGTCGACGGCCCTATCGTGGCCGGGGATTTCGGCCTACCGCACCAGAACGGCGCGTGCGACCACGAGGGCCAATGTGTGCTGCTCGCCGTTTGGGCCGACGTCGGTGAGCACATGCGCCACCACTTGGACTCCTTCACCCTTAAAGACATGGTCCTTCGCGCGCGCGGGAACGCGTCGCCGATTTCGCCACTCGACTGACGAAATCAGCCTCGGCCGCCTGAGGGCACCGGCGGCTCAGAACCGATAACAGGACAAACGCGGAATGGCAGGGCCTCCGTTCGCGTTGTCATGGGTGAGCACCAATTACCGAGAGGGGAGAGGGACGTCATCACGGCCGAGAACAAGATCGAGGATGTAAATACGTCAGAGCTGACCGCGGCGGAGCGGAGTCGCGTCCTGAGGGAGCCCACCTCCGGTGGGCCGGACTTGATGCGGCTGTTCCTCGACGATCTCGGTCGCTTCCCACTTCTCAGCGCCACCGAGCAGACCGAGCTGGCCAAGAGGATCGAACAGGGCGACGAAGAGGCCCGCAAGCAAATGATCGGCTCCAACCTGCGCCTCGTGGTGCACTGGGCACGCCGGTATCAAGGACGTGGCGTCGACATGATCGACCTCGTCCAGGAGGGGACCTTCGGCCTCATGCGCGCGGTCGAGAAGTTCGACTGGCGCAAGGGCTTCCGCTTCTCCACCTACGCGACCTGGTGGATCCGCCAGGCGCTGCAGCGGGCCGTGCAGTCCAAGGGGCGTGCCATACGACTCCCCGAGGACGCACTCGCAGCCGAGCTGGAGGCCGACCCGGACCATGTTCGCCTTCCCCGCGTGGTGGCGAGCCTCGACCAGCCGTTGACGAGCGACGCCACTGCGACACTCGGGGACGTGGTGAGTGGCGACGAGACCCCGTTCGAGGACGAGATCGCACGTACTCTCACGCTCGGCAAGCTCGACGCCGCCATCGACCGCCTGCCTGATCTGGAGCGCGACGTCGTCCGGCTGCGTTTCGGCCTGGATGGAAGCTCGCCCGCCTCACTAGAGTCCACAGCCCGCACCTTGGGCATCGGCGTCCGTCGCGTTAGGCGCATCGAGGCATCAGCCTTGTCCTTCCTCGCGGTTCAGCCGGAGGTCGAGGGAGTGCACGACGCCGCCTGAGGCTCCTCCGAGGCTCTTTGGCCGTGATCGGCCAGTTGTGTTCACCGCTATGGCGCAGCCCCGCGGCGCGTCCGAGCAGACTTCGCCCTCGTTGAGGTGAATCCCCTTGGCGCCCCCGAGCGCCTCATCCAGACTGTCGGAGGCTCCGCGAGCGGGGCATCGAGTCGCCATAATCGTCCTCTGCCACACAAACACGGCGAAAGGGCGGCGACCTCCAGCCGGCCCTGGAACCTCGGGCTGCTCTCAGAGATTCGTAGCAATCCGCAGTAGCCTTGTGTCCTCGCACAGAACGGGTGATGAATGGATCAACCGCCGCTGGACGCCAAGGCCGAATGCCGCGTTGCGGGACCGGCGGCCCTCGATGCCCTTCTCGAAGCGACGCGTGCCTTGCTCTGGATCAGGACACCCACCGACGCGAAAGACATAGCAGCCGATCTCGTAACGGCCTTCGGCGGAACGGTCGTTCCCGCCGGCAGCGGCGATGCCGAGGCGATGCCTGTCGATCTGTCCTTCGGTGACGGCGAACCTGTCCTGCCGTCTGCTCCGCCGACCAGTACCGCCCGCATGTTGCTCGAACGGTACCTTCCGTCGTTGGTCGTGGACGTAGGTCGTGCACTAGAGCTCAGTTCACAGGTAGGCCGGTTCGATGAGGACGCATCGATCGACAGCCTCACCCGGCTTGCGAACCGGCGCATGGTCGGCAGGGCAACGGGGAGGCTGCGCTCCGACGAGGTCGTGATCATGGTGGATCTTGACCACTTCAAGCAGATCAACGACACGCTCGGCCATGCAGCAGGCGACCGCTTGCTCCGTGTACTCGGTCGGACGATTCGAGCTACTTTGCGCGGAAGAGACTTTGCCGGACGTTACGGCGGCGACGAGTTCGTCATCATTCTCCGCGACACAACCGATCCCGTCGCATTTCTTGAGCGATTTCGTGAGGCATGGCGGACCGAACGCCCATACGACGTCTCCTTCAGTGCCGGTGTCGCTCGCGTTGGGAAAGACACATCGTTGGCGCTGCCCGCGGCGGATCACGCGATGTACCTGGCCAAGCAGGCCGGTCGCGATCAGTGGACCTGGACATCCAAAGGTGACGATGGGAACCAAGAACGGGTCGCCACCGCCGCTCCTGCTGGCCGAGATACCGCGGCGTTCGTCGCGTTCAGCCAACTTGACGTGCCCGAAGGCGCACAGGAGCAGCTCGAGTCGGCCTTTCGCGACCGCCTTGGTGCCGTCGAGCGGTGGTCAGGATCCCAGTCGTTGGAAGTGTGGGCCGACCTCGCCGACTCGACGAGGTACGTGATGGTGTCGTGGTGGACCTCGCCCGAAGAGTTCAGGTCGTACATGCGATCGGATGATCACCGCCGCTCCCACGACCGGATTCCCACCGGCGACTTGCGGCCTCGTCCCCGCGAGTTTCGGCGGTACCGGATCGTGGCGCGATGAACGCCGTGGATCCTTCGCAACGCGTTGACCGGTTCAGAGATCTCGCGCTTTCGGGCAACGTCGAGGCTGCGGTCAGATTTGCCTTGGACCTGCTCGACGCCGGTACGCCGGAGACAACCATCATCACCGACGTCATCGCAGTGACCCAACGCATGATCGGCGAAAGCTGGCTGAAGAACGAGTTGAGCGTCGCCGACGAACATCTCGCTACAGGTGTCGCCGAGTCGACGCTTTATGCGCTCTCGTCTGCCACGCCGGCTGCGAGCGGAGCCAGTTCAGTCGTGGTCGCCTGTGCCGAGGGCGATTGGCACTCGATCGGCGCACACATGATCGCCGAGATGTTCCGGGTCGAAGGCATCGACGTCTCTTATCTCGGCGCATCAACCCCGGCCGATGCTCTTGCCCAATTCCTTCGGCGTCATCGTCCCGACGCCCTCGTATTGTCGTGCAGTCTGCCGCTCTTTTTTGGAGGCGTGACAAGGTTGGCCGATGCCGCGCACGCAAGCGGCACACCCGTCCTTGCGGGTGGCCGTGCACTACACGGCGCGCCTGAGCGAGCTCGCCTGCTTGGCGCTGATGGCTACGCGGAGAACGTCGCCGAGGGCGTCAGGATTCTCGCCACCTGGCACGAGTTCCCTCCGGCCATCCGGGTCGAACCGACTGGGCTCCTCCCCGGCGCAGCGCTGCTCGAGTCTTTCGCCGAAGAGCTCGCTGACTGCGCCTACGCGAAGCTCCGTGCTCGGCTGGCCGCGATGGCGAGCTACTCACATCGCCAGCTCGAGCGCACAAGGGAAGACCTCGCGTACATCGTGCGGTTCCTCGCTGCCGCTCGGCTTGTCGACGAACAAACCGTCTTCATCGAGTTCCTCGACTGGTTGGGCGAGCTCCTCCAAGCCCGCGGTGTTCCAAGGTCCGCCCTTGTGGCCGGGCTCGAAGTGCTCCAGTTCGCCATGCAGGAACACGACCTGGCCGAGGACCCGATCCTCACCACCGGCTTGGAACACCTGGCCAAAGCGGCCCTGGCTCACGAATGAGCTAGGCGTGGTGGTGTCTTCGTTTCGGCGCTGCCGCGAGCACTTGGGCCGCGAAGGACATCTACGGCCTAAACGAATTGCGCGAGCACAGCCGCGAGGTCGTCGGGCAGCGGCGAGCTGAACGCGACCTCTTCATCGGTGGCCGGGTCCAGGAAAGCCAAGCCCGTGGCGTGCAGGAACGGACGCGCGCACCCCGACCGCCTCCGGTCGCCCCGGTAGCGCGCGTCGCCGACCACCGGATGGCCGATCGCGGCGAGGTGCACCCGGATCTGATGGGTGCGGCCGGTCTCCAGACGAAGTTCGAGATAGGTCGCCTCGAGCGGCCTCGCATATCTGGCGAGCACACGGTAGTGGGTGCGCGCCTCACGGCCCCCCACAGCGACCGCCATCCGCGTCGGGTCACGCAGCGACCGACCGATCGGCGCGTCGACGACCCCCGCCTCGGCCTCGAGCGCACCGCAAGCGAGCGCAAGGTAGGTCCGCCGCACGGTGCGCGCCGCTAGTTGGGCCGTCAGTGATCGGTAGGCATCCGGCGTGCGAGCGACCACCAACAGGCCCGAGGTGTCCTTGTCGAGCCGGTGCACGATCCCGGGCCGGTCGGCCTCCCCGCAACCCAGCTCTGGTAGCAGGGCGAGCTCTGGGTAGAGCTCGAGGAGCCCAGCGACGAGTGTTCCCGAACGATGGGCGGCGTCGGGGTGGACCACGACTCCGGGTGGTTTGTCGACAACTATCACGTTCTGGTCGTCGTAGACGACCCGGAAAGATACCTCGCCGGGCGCGGCGGGGCGCACCGCGTCTCCTTCGACGTCGGCGAGGAGCCTGATATCGGTCCGAAGGAGATCGCCGGTGTGGACCCGGCGACTCCCGGCAGCCACGACGACCTCGCCAAGGCGAACGCCTCCGGCCGCGATGAGCCTCGCGACCTGTGCCCGGGTACGACCCGAAAGCAGTGCGACTACCCGGTCTACTCGCTCGCCCGACAACGCACCGGGGATCTCGACGCCTGGGACCGCCGACGAGTCGCTCATAGCAGCGACTGCTCGTTGGACTCGCTTTGCCGCCTTGTGGCACTCGTCTGCCAGAGAGCGACGGCAAGCACGATGCAGCCACAGACGACCGCCGAGTCGGCAAGGTTGAAGGTGGGCCAGAAGCCCGAACGAAGGAAGTCGACCACCGCTCCATGGTGACCTCTGAACAGCCTGTCGGAAAGGTTGCCGACCGCACCGCCGAGGATCATGCCTACACCGACGGCTGCACCGGTGTTGGGCACCGTCCGGCCGAACCACGCAAGCGTGGCGACGACGACCGCGACGATCACGATGATGGGCACCGTGAGGCCTGTCCCGATGCTGAAAGCGACGCCGGTGTTGTAGGACAGCACGAGAGCGAACGGCCCGATCAGGTGGACGGGTCCCGAGGAGAGCCGTGAGACCGCCAACGACTTGGTCACCTGGTCGGCGATCACCACCCCGATCGCGACCACGAGCATCACACGGATGCGACGGGCACGTCGCCCCGCCTCGACCCGTGACGCTGCCCCGGTGACGCCGGGCCGGTCCTCGCCGGCCGCGTTCAACGTTTCGACAGCCCCCCGCTCTTGCAGTCGATGCACAATCGGGCATAGGGAAGAGCCTCGAGGCGTGCCTTGACGATGAGACGGCCGCAGTTCTCGCAGATCCCGTAGGCTCCGTTGTCCAGCTTCGCGAGAGTGTGATCGATCTCTTCGACCGCCGCGAGTGCCTGGGCCGAGAGCGCGAGGTCACGCTCCCTGTCGACGGTGACGGTCCCACCCTCGCCCGACTCGTCGTCGAATTGGATGTCGCCCGGTTCCATCTCCTCGACCAGCGCCTCCGCTTCGGCTTTCAAGCTTGCAGCTTGCTCGAGATAGGTCGCACGCTCACGCAGCAGCGAGGCCCGCTGGGTTGCCACGAACCGGGCGTCCTTGGCATACCCGTCGGCGTCGCGCTTGGTGGTCGCTGCTCTTGAGCCGAGCCCGCCTGCGGGGCGTGCCGGGCTCGCCGCGGCCTTGCGCGCCGGCGGGGAGGCCTTGGTCGGTTCGGCAGCCTTGGTGACGACTGATCCCGCCTTTGGG
>Ga0224559_1000117_pt1 | contig 49207 bp, 45 predicted proteins | sample 714S33034metaG_FD_180676 | JGI IMG/M metagenome (GOLD analysis project Ga0224559, IMG submission 180676) | Peat soil microbial communities from Stordalen Mire, Sweden - 717 S3 30-34 | ecosystem: Environmental > Terrestrial > Soil > Wetlands > Peat | place: Sweden: Norrbotten County, Stordalen... | reverse complement strand
CGCTTACAGCAGAAGAGTAATCAATAACACATCTATTGGTGGCAAGGAATGGGCCTTCTTCGCAACCGTGAAGATCAAGTGATCCGGAGTGATCGGTCCCGGGATTCTTGATCCAGAGGAAATGCTATCCTTGACCTAGATAAGACCGAATCTTCACCGTATAGACCATAATCTGAGAACGCGACAGCCGCTTCCTGGCCACTATCTTCCCATGTTGGTTCATCCTCCCTGCCAGATGGAAGACTGCTTGGCCAGATCAATGCCAACAACCTAAATCTCCATAGAATTCGGATTTGAACCGCTTACAGCGCGACCAGGTTTAGTGTTCTTTTCGAACATCGAGCGGCGGACCACCCAACAAAGATCGGGGTAGACCTGTACGATGGTGAACTTGGTGCGACGGCGTCAGATCGCGTTCAGGTTGATCCTTGAATGGGGGTGATACCAGTGATACCAAATTCTTGCAGAATTTTGTCCATCGGTGAGAAAATTTGGAAAGACGGGCAAGCTAGAGAATTCTGGCAAGTCCCTGCCGCAGTGATGTTTTGCTGTTAAATCCAACTAAGAAAACGGCATAGTGGCCACTTGGGAACAAGGCTTCGAATCCCTCCGCCCCGACCGGACCCGAGTCGCTTAATGAAATAACTCACATCCCAGGCCAGAAAACTCTATCGGTTTAATCCAGATCATTCGCGAGCTTGCTCAAATGCGAATCGAGAGTCACTCGGAGTCAACGAAAGATGCTTGGGCTGACCCCGCAGGTTCAGCACATTTGACCACTCGAATATTGCGAACAGAACATTATTCCGGCTGCATTGATCACGCGAAGCGCACGGTTGCTTTCGCACGCCCACATGGACACGGTTCTGGCTGTGCTGGTTCGGTGGTTCGCTGAAGAACATCGCCATCGGCTGCGGACGGGGCAACTGGCAAGAAAATGGTGCACACCGCCCCGGATGATGAAGACATTTCGAAGTGGTTGACGGGCGAGCCGTTCATGGAAAACATGGTGGAGTCGGCAAGAGCCACCATCAATCATTTCGGCAACAGAATCGTCTATATCAATGTGTTGCGCAATATGTCCGTGGACTGCGACCGCTTAGGCGTCAGCGCAGCGCCGACGAAGGCACACAACCTCGGCATTCTGGGTTCCACCGACATCCTGGCGGTTGTCCAGGCTTCCATCGACATGGTGTACAAGCTACCTGAAGTGGAACTTCACGACCTCTGGGAACGCATTGAATCTCGTCACGGCCTTCGGCAGCTCTCATACATGAAAGAGATGAAGATGGGCAGAGACTAATACGAACTGGTCACGGCTTAGGAGGCGGGCCCGGTGTTGTTTAACAGCACGCCGCGCTCATCGGCGACCGTATGCCTCAGACGCAAGTATCTTTTCTGACGAGCGTTCAGTCCACGACCGGGTTTCCAGAAGCGGTGAGGCCAGACAACCATCGGGACGTTGGCTGCGCCTTCAGCTTTGGCGAGGAACTTCGCCGAATTACACTCAGAAAAGAGGCGTCGACTTGCCGCCCTAGCCGAATTCTCCAGACTCTGACTGCAAATCTAAGGCGGGATGATTCGCAATATCTCCATTTCCCGGTGGCTTGCACAGGCCGACGTCTGAAATACTACAAACGCACTTCAGAATGCTCTTTTCGCCAAAAAGGGTCGTCCGAAGGTGGAGTTTGGGAGTTGTGGGAATTCTGGGAAATCACCGTACAGTGACCGTACAGTAGATTTGGCAATCTTGGTATTCATGCCAATCCAGGCAATCCCAGAATCAATAAGTTGAGCGTTTTCAACACCGATGTCCGGTTCGACTCCCGCCGCCTCCACCATGACCGTAAACGATTGATTCTATTTAGATTATACTAGAGAATAATTCTGTCTGTAACTTATTACGTACGTGATTGATGGTTAATCCAAAGAAAATAAGAGACTTAGCGGACACTGATCCCAGTGAAGATTGAGCACTCGCCGTCGGAACAGAGGAAGTAATTGTCTCCACTCATGCGTATCGGATGGATATGCGTCGCTCACCCTGCTCTTTGCCTGCTGGCGACTATCGGTCGACCGGAAACCGAGTTCAGTCCGGATGGCCGGTCAACCGCCCAAAGCTCGAAAAGTTGGAGGTCTCTCAACCGGCAGCGCTGGATGAGTGACTCGAGGATTTGCCAACATTTGACTCAAGGTCCGGTTTGCTGACCACACACCGGAACCAGGATTTCGAACATTAAATCCCCACGACTGATACTCCAAGTTGTGATGAATGGGCAGTTGCGCACGCGTGCGTAGTGCTTACAAGGGAAGGGATGAGTACAGATTGCCAGTGGAAGCGGCAGGTGGTATATTTGCGCGCAGCCAAGAGGCAAAATGGAAATTCCGGTCAGCTGAGCAGTCTTTGTTGTGCAATCGCTGCACAGACCGCGGACCTCTATTGAAGGTCTGCACCTTTTCGTAGCCAAGCCGCAGACCTTCTGGTCCTGGCGTTTTCATCGGCGGGGAAATGCACGTGGCCGATTGCCAGTCCGCACCGGGGGTGCTGTTCGGTCACGCCCAAGCCGTGCATCTCCCTTGCCCCCACAAGGAGGTGTGTTCATGGCAAATCGCAACTTGAAGTTCGCTGGGCTCACATTGATCATGGGCATGTGTCTCGTTCCCCGCTGCTCAGCCGCCGAGTCAAGCTGTGATTGCGGGATCGGCAGAGTCGGCATGTTCGAGTTTGACGTCCAGGTTCCCCGGCCAACGGGGGATGCCAACGCTATCCTGCGCTATAAATGGCTCTTCTACATGGCGAAGGAGACGATCATAAAAATCAGGGCGGACCAGTCCTGTCCGCGCTTGGTCTACATTGACGGAAACGTATGGTTACCCAACGGCGAAACTCGTCTCCTATCCGGCCTGGAAACGCCCACTCTGCCGCCGCCCGGACGTCTTGATCTGGATTACATCGTCACCGGTCAAGTGACGGGCAGTGCCGGCGTTTATACAGTCGTAGCCCGCATCGAATCCGGTTATTCGCGCGAAGTGGTCAAAACGGCCTCCTACGCCCTGAAGGACCCGGGCAAGGGAAACATGCTTCCAGACTATGACGCCGCCGTAGCTTCTCTCGCCGGGCAGTTAAGTCCACTTGGTGGCGTCATCACCCAATGGGAGAAGAGGAAACGCGATGCGGATCCCGGCATCGCCCGCAGCCAGCCCGAGGGAACACTTACGATCCGGCCAGCAAAGAGCCAGTTGGATGAGGGCGAGACAACGGATGTCGAGCTCGAACTTGCAGACTGCGACGGCGTGAAGTTAAAGAATCGCACCGTCCATTTGCTGTCGGGGCAGTGGGAGACCCTGGGGAGCCTCGAAGGCACGACGGGCGGGAAAGTGCAACCTTCTGTGGTGGTGACGGACGATGAGGGCAAGGCTCACGTGAAATTCACGGCGGGCAATCAGCGCGGTCCCGCGTACATCAGGGCCTGGTATGGCCATCACCGGCCAGGCGGCCAGCCCAACGCGATCATCGGAAAAGCCACCGTGAACATCGGGGCTCCCAACCTCTGCTTCAGCGTAGCGGTAGATCTCAAGATGCAAATGCCCGACACCCCGCAGATCTACGAAAACCACCACGTCGAGACGATTTACAAGGTGGCGGGCTTCGACGAGAAGACGGGCTGCCCTTTTGCCTCCCTGAAGCCTGGTGAAACCTGGGGGCTGGTGGAAGCCTCCATCCGCGGGACCGCCACCGGCCACCGCGAGACGGGCACGAGCGCATCGTCGAGTATCGACCGGCCCGGCGATTTGACCGTTGCCACCGCTCGGTTCGTCCGCGCGGCGCAGGGTGGCACATTCACGTTCTTGATCCGCCAGGTGCCGGCGGGCGACGCCGAAGAGTACGTCGGGAACTGCGCCGCGCAGCGCTGGGAACCCTGGCCATACCAGTTCAAATTGAGCGAGGATGAACTTCACCACCCGGACAAGCTCCACAAAAGCCTCGCGCTGAACCTGCCCCTGGGTGAGAACAGTTGCACCGGTACGGGCACGGCGGTTTTGACGGGACATCCGTGAGCAGGTCGCGGTCAATTGATCTTTGGAATTTATCGCAGGTTCTAGGAGGAACCCATGACAGCTTTGATCCGCACAGTATTTGTGGCCGGCTTGTTGATCGGCCTATCGGCGCCCTTCGCGGCAGCGCAAGACCAGGACGTGGAGGGAAGCAAGGACCATCCCTTGATTTCGCGATATCCCGGTTCGTATATCACGAACTATCTCGCGAAAGATTTTGATGAATTCACGCTTCCGCTCAGCAAAACCAATGACCTTAAGTTCGCCAAGAGCCAGCATCTGGAGGGGAAGATTACCCGCATCGTTTACGTAGCTCCACAGGGACGCTCGGTGCTGGAGGTCTTTCGCAACTATCAAGGCGCGCTTAAAAACGGCGGATTCGAGACCCTCTTTACTTGCGGCCCTCAGGATTGCGTGGGGCCGGGAAACACGACTGCAAGGGTGTACGGTCCTGGTGAATACGACGATTACTGGGGACCCGACCACGAGATTCACTACCTTTCGGCAAAGCTCGGCCGGCCGGAGGGCGACGCATATGTGAGCTTGGTGGTTGACAACCAGGGCGGAGATTTTCGGCCCAATGTCGAGCTCTACGTCATCGAAGTGAAGCCTATGGAGTCGGGTCTCATCACGGTGGACGCCGCGTCGCTGGCCAACGACATCAACCGTACCGGCCACGCTTCGGTTTATGGCATCTACTTCGACACCGGCAAGGCAGATGTCAAGCCTGAGTCTGACGCGACGCTGAAAGAGATCGCCAAGCTGCTTCAAGGCGACTCTACGCTGAAACTTTATGTTGTCGGGCACACCGACAACCAAGGTGCGCTCGACTTGAATATGGATCTTGCGCGCCGGCGCGCAGAGGCGGTGCTCGCCGCGCTCACGACGAAGTACGCGGTTCCGGCCAGCAGGCTGAAGGCCTATGGTTGTGGCCCCTACGCTCCCGTCACAACGAATGACAACGAGGATGGCCGCGCCAAGAACCGCCGCGTGGAGTTGGTGAAGCAGTAAAGCATTGCAACAACTGTTGGGCTAGTGTGGGCCCGGCAGGGCGCTTGCGCGGAGCACTGAATCCAAGATTGTTTCCGCCCTGCGGGTTCCGAATGGTTTGTTGCCTATCCGGAAATCGCGTCGACTGTTGATGCTGACTGGCTAATCGGCCACTTGCCCGGTCCCTTCAGCCAAAGGTCGCGATAGTGATCCTCCGCGCAACTCGTCCGAACTCCGATCGGTGTCGCAAAGGGAGGCTACCTAAGATGATTGCCTAAACCCATTTGCTTGCAGCGCACTTCAGAACCGCGTATTGCCCGCTTTCAGCGTTTCGTGAGGCCAATAACTTCAATAACTTGTTTAGAATCAATGCGCAACTACAATCAAACTTCCGCCGCCTCCACCAAATTTCGGTTCTTATCAATGACTTAATGCCTCATCGGCGTTCGCGATTCTTTAGGATGCGCGAGCGCCCAGCTCAGTTCGGCGTCGCTGCTGTCTTCCCTTTCGCGAAGAATATTCTTGCTCAGCGCCCATGGCGTGCGTATACTTGCGCGATTCCCCCGCATAGTGCATCAGAAGTTGTCTGAACAACCTTGTTTTCAGCAGCTTCCACCCAAATGAGTTGAAAAGGAGACAGTATGGGAAGAATCAACTTAAGTCGTGTGATCCTCGGCGGAATCGTCGCCGGAATCGTTGCCGATGTCCTGGGCTACCTCGTGGACGGAGTATTGCTCGCTCATAAATGGGCACTCGGGATGGAGGCGCTCGGGCGTCACGGTCTCTTGCCGAACATGTGGATCGGGTTCAATCTGCTCGGCATCGTCGGCGGCATCGTAATGATCTGGATTTATGCCGCCATTCGGCCTCGGCTTGGCGCCGGAGTGAAAACCGCCGTCTATGCCGGTGTGGTCGTCTGGTTTTTAGCTACGCTTCTACCCAATGTCAGCTTCATGGTAGTGACCGGTCTCTTCTCGAAACACCTTGCGCTCTACACAACCGTCGGCGGCCTGGTTGAAGTCGTCGCAGGCGCCATTGCCGGAGCTGCTCTTTACAAGGAATAAGCGGGCGCATTTTCAATATTTACGATGTGTCGGTGCCCCACCTTGATGCCGGGGAGCCGGGGTGCCCCCTGGGCCGGGCCGGACCGGGCAGCGCGTACTTGTTTTTTTCGCCTTGGGTGGGATTCCAAGATCCTGTCATGATCGGCGCGGCAGGCGGCGCCCTTCATGCCAGTCTCGCGGTGCCCAGCCGGAACTCCACACTATTTCATCTTTATTCCAGCGCCCGGACCCGCAAACAGGAATCCCCACGATGTGTCGAGATAGAGCCACCGCTGCGTGCTGAACCAACTGGTCGGCAACCCAGGGACATGCAACAAGGTATGGCCGCCCATGCACATCAGTTCCGTTCCATTCCAGTCAAGGAAGGTCCTCGAGGCCTGGCCCACCTGTGCCGGATGTTCCACCTGCCTGAGACATACCGGGCACCTTTGCCGCTGATCTTTCAGCACCCAGCGAAGGCCAAACAGGCACGTCGAAAAGGAAGCGGTCAATTGAATGTACACCGATGAAGACGAAGTAAACGCTACGTTCCAATAGGCCAGGTCGATAGATGCAAAATAGACGATCGGCATAAGCAGCACGATCTTGGCAGCCAGAAAACCCCAGCGATAGAGTCGCCTCGGCCACGAGGTCCGGTGAGAACTCACGCTGCTTTCGCCCAGCGAGACAGATGTGATCGCAGGCAGCGCCAGCAGGGCCAGCATCACCGCGAACAGATAAACTGCCCACGGCGGCGCCTGATCGCGATCGAGTGAAACGCCCAGTAGATCGTCTTCGCGGTAGTCCGCCTTGTACGCCGTGATCGGCACGCGCGTTGTCCACATCTCGGATCGGCCCAAGGCCGTCAGATGCGCTACCACGTATCCCGCACCTTCGGCGGCGAGTTGGGAATCGGGCTCGAGCAGCCACGCATCGACCCTCCCCGGCAGCCTCCAGGAACCAGCCGGCGCGACTCCAACGATTCTGGCTCTGCGCGAACCCACGCTGACGATGCTGCCTGCGACATTCGGGTTCTCGCCAAAGTCTCTCTTCCAAACATCGTTGCTTAAGATCACCTTGGGCAGATCACCCGCTGCGCCGTCGGCAGGCGCCTCATACTGTGCAGGCAATCCAAGCAGCGCGAAGAGGTTTGAGCTCGCGCCGGCAACTTCCCATCCAGTCTGGATATGCGGCGCCGTCGACACAACCTCCGGCGTGATTTGATAAAACGCCAGGCCATCGAAGTACTTTTGCCTGCGACCCGCCCAGGCCCGAAACTGTTTTGATGAGAAGGTGGGCCCGGCTTTGTGGCTGTTCGCATCCTGAATCATCACCAGCCCTGGATCGGCTCGATATCTCGATAGGAAATGTTCCGCGCGCACTCCGGGCAAAAGCAGCGTCATGGAATAACTCGCGGCTAAGATTGCCCCGAGCACAAGCATGCAATGCGAGGCCGAGCCTTGCGGCGCAGCGAGGGATCGGTCTGCTTGCGCGCCATGCCGCCTCAGGCAAAACGCATCTTGAAACGCTCCCATGCAGAACGCTGTAACCTCTCGTTCCGCTCGCCACGAGACGCCGTCAACGGGCGCACACGAATGGCGCACATGCCATAACTCGGAATCCCACTCGCGCCGCCACTCCGCACGCTGGCTGCCCGGCACCAGCAGAGAAGCGCCGCGCAGAAGGCCCAGATAAAAGAGTCCAAGTCCCCGCTCAAAAGAAGGCTTCATACTTGTCTCGCCTCCTCTGACGGGATGAGCCGCTCAAGCAGCGGATAGCGTTTGCGCGATGCTTCAAGCGTATTTCTGCCCGCCGCCGTGATCTTGTAATACTTGCGCGGCGGTCTCTGTTCGGCATCGGCAATCGACTGCCGCTCCCATTGCGAGCGGATCAGGTCGTCGCGCTCCAGCCGCCGCATCGCCGGATAAACGGTCCCGCTGGGCAGCCCGGTCATCTCCATGATGCTGAAGCCGTAGACGAATCCGGCCTCGACCGCCTGAAGAATCATCGCCGCCGTATGCGATAGCTTCGCCTCTGTGACCATGACGCATTGTAACTATGTAGCAATCTACTTGACAACTCCATATGCCGTTTGCTACATAGGGTATCCCAAACCACGATGGAGAACCGATGCTGGAAATCGAAAACCTGTCCCGGAGTTTCCGTACCATCCCTGCCGTCCAGGATATTTCCTTCAAGGTGGCTTCGGGCGATATTGTCGGCTTTCTGGGCCCTAACGGAGCCGGCAAATCCACGACTGTCAAGATCATTACCGGCATGTTGCGGCCGAGCGATGGACGCGTGCTTTTTGAAGGCCAGGACATTCGCAAGAACATGGTCGCTTTCCGCGGCGTTCTCGGCTACGTCCCTGAGGAAGCTCACCTCTACACCTATCTGTCGGGGCTGGAATATCTGCAATTGGTCGGCAGGCTTCGCGGCCTCGGCGAGCCGCTGATTGAAGCCAAGGCAACCCGGCTGCTGAAGCTGCTGCATCTTGAGTCCTGGCAGTATTCGCCCATCTCGACTTACTCCAAAGGCATGCGCCAGCGCGTACTGATCGCCGCTGCGCTGCTGCACGACCCTAAGTTGCTGATCTTCGACGAGCCTCTATCCGGCCTCGATGTAGTCTCCGGACGATTGTTTAAGGATTTGCTTGAATTGCTCGCGGCCGAGGGCAAAGCGATCCTGTATATCTCGCACGTGCTCGAGGTGGTGGAGCAGGTTTGCAATCGAGTGATTGTTATTGCAAAGGGCAGGATTCTGGCCGACGCACGTCCCTGGGAACTTACCAAGTTGATGAGTCTCCCCAACCTTGAAAGCGTCTTTGCGCAACTGGTTGAGCAGCAGGACACCAGGAGCACGGCGGAAGAGATGGTTGAGGTGATGCGGATCGCCCATGTCTGACGAATTTCAGCGGCTGTTCATGATGGCTGAGCCCGAGATCCTGTCGCTAAATGCGCAGGCCGCTCTGGGCGCGGTGCGCGAGCCCGAACGCAGCCAGTTCTCGCAGCTTGTGCGCCACTTTCTTGAGCGCTTTTTCAACCACGAAACCGCATCGGCCGACGGCGACGCCAAGTCGCGGCTGATTCTGATCGCCTGTGCCACCGGCATTCCAGGCTTCATTGTCGCGCTGTATTTATGGCCTGTGTATCATCAGATGTTCGGAGGTCATCCATCCTTTTGGATGACTGTCAATCACCACTTCTTCTTTGTGATTTATTCCTTCGTGGCGCTGGGAATGATCACGGTTTTTGAGTGGGACATGTTCTTTCCCGACCTGCTCGATATCTTCGTTCTCACCACGTTGCCTATCCCCGATGGCAGGCTTTTCAGGGCGCGCGTTGCCGCCATTTCAATCCTCATCGTGGGCCTCTTGTTCGACGCCAATTTTCTTGCCCCACTGGTTCTCCCTGCTGCCACCGACCCACCCGACATGCCGCGATTGGTCGCGGGTCATGTGCTCGCGGTGCTGGGGAGCGGCCTGTTCTCCGCGGCATTCATTCTGGCCCTTCAAGGTGTACTCCTCTCTGTATTCGGCGAGCGGCTATTTCGCCGGCTCTCTCTGCTTCTGCAGGGACTCTCCATCACCGTGCTGTTGATGCTTCTATTCCTGTTTCCCGTGCTTTCCGGCGCGGTCCCAGCTTTCCTCAAGTCGGGAAGCACCTATGTGCTCTGCTTCCCTCCGTTCTGGTTTCTCGGCATCTATCAGCGAGCCCTCGAAGGACCAGCGGCGCTGCCCATCTTTTCCAAACTTGCACAGATTGGATGTGTAGCTCTTCTTGTCACACTTAGCCTGGCAATGCTCAGCTATCCCATTGCCTACTTGCGCCGCGTACACCGCTTGATTGAAGGCCCGGGCACACTCGACACTCGAGCTTGGGTTGCAAAGCCGCTCGACAAGGTGCTCCACGCCACGCTGATTCGGCCACCGGTTCGCCGCGCCGTATTTCACTTCATCACTCAAACCGTCATGCGCGTCCAACGCTATCGCATCTATCTGGTTCTCTACGGAGGTGTGGGCCTGTCGATCGTCATTGCAACCATCCTGCGTTTGACGGTTGTGCACGGCCAGGTCCGCATGGAAATCTCGCCCGACGGCATGCGCGCGGCAATTGGAGTGGTCGCGTTCTGGACCATCGTCGGCTTGCGTATGGCATTTGTCTCGCCCGGCAATCAGCAGGGCAGCTGGGTCTTTCGCATTGTGCATGGCAGGCCTGCGCATCTCAAGCCCGCGATGCAGCAGTTGCTGGCAGCGAAACTCTGGGTCTTCCTCATGGCAGCGGCCGTCACCTTTGCGGCTTGCCTCGGCTTCCGCGCCATCGCTCCGCCCGAACTGCTCACCTGGCCGGCACTGGCGAGCCAGTCGCTCATCGCCGCCGGCATGTGCCTGCTGCTCACCGACCTGTTTTTCCTGAACGTGAAAATTGTCGCCTTCACCGGGCAACCGGCAAGAGAGCAATCCAACCTCGCCCTCATCGTCTTCAAGTTTTTCTACTTCATTCCTTTCGCAGCGTGGCTCCCGGTTGTCTCGGAACCGTGGATCGAGAAAAGCATCCTGCATTTCGCCGTCGCCGCGGCAGCGATTGCAGCAGTCCATCTGGCGCTGCGCTGGCAGCATCGCGATATCATCCGCATACACTGCAACCTGCCCGACCTCGAAGACGACGAAGAAGAGTTCCCCATGAAGCTCGGCCTCTTGTGAAAGCCCAGCACCATTACTGGATTTCGCAATTCGTGGTGCAAGTGTTCGATCCGCCCTTCCAGGGCGGATGACTCTCTCTTTGCCTCTTACCCAGGGCTGCGCTGCGCTTGCCCTGGGCTATTTTCGATGGCTCCCTACGGGAGCAGACCAATGCGCTGCTCATCGGATGGCCGATGTCGTGATCCCTGGGCTATTTTCGATGGCTCCCTACGGGAGCAGACCAATGCGCTGCTCATCGGATGGCCGATGTCGTGATCCATTGAGAATTGACGGCGCGCAAGCCAGTCACGGAAATATATCACTTGCGCCGCAGTTCGCAAAAGGCGTACAAACGAGCGCGCTCTCGCGGCCGCAACGAGCTATCATCAGCATGTGGCCGAACATTACAGATTAGGCGACATTCTGGCCAACGCGATCACGCACGGCATTGGAGCAGCCCTCGCCCTCGTGGGCGCCGTGTACCTCATTGGCGCATCAACACGCGGAAACGCCTGGGTCGTTGCCAGTTGCACCGTATTCGCCATCACCCTTGTACTCGTCTACATCTGCTCCACGCTTTACCACTCGCTGGTGCGCACGCGCGCGCGCCACGTCTTCCAGATACTCGACCACTCATCCATCTACTTGCTCATCGCCGGAACCTACACGCCGTTTACACTGGTTTCGCTGCGCGGGCCGGTGGGGTGGATCATGTTCGCCGCTGTCTGGTCGCTGGCCATTGCAGGAGTGATCTTCAAGAGCTTTGCCGTGGACCGGTTCGAAGTGGCGTCGGCGCTGGTCTACCTGTTTCAAGGCTGGTTCATCGTCCTCGCATTCCGGTCGCTGCTCCATGCCATTGGCTGGCATGGAGTCCTATGGCTCGCTGCCGGCGGATTGGCGTACACACTCGGCATCGTCTTCTTCGCCCTCGACCGGCTGCGCTACTTCCATGCAGTATGGCATCTGTTTGTTCTGGCCGGTAGTATTGCCCACTACTTCGGCATTCTCTTCTATGTCGTTCCGCCGCGGCCCTGAATCGGCTTGCCGCGAAACCATTCATCGTGGACCAATATCGACCTTGTTACTGCGGCCGGCATGGCCCGATTTGATTGGGATACGGTTGACGATCCGGCCTATTTCGCGCTCTTTTCTTCGTGATACTCCATCTCGGTATTGATGGCCCAAATGTTGTCCTTGGTGGTGACGCCGTTGACGATGTTCTCGACGGCGGTCATCGCGGTCAGCATCGAGTGGTCCTGGTTGTTATATTTATGCATGCCGTTGCGGCCGATCAGGAAAAGGTTCTCGAAGCTGTCTGTGTAATTGCGGATCACGTCGAAGCGGTCGTAACTGCCAAAGTAGGCAGGATAGGCTTTGAGTTCGTGAACGACGTGTGCGTCTTCGACATCCTCGGCATTGAGAATGCCAATCCTGGCCAATTCCTCGATGGCCAGCCTGGTCATCTCCTCATCGGAGAGGCTCCATAGAGGTTCGGTCTCGTTGCAGAAATATTCGAGGCCGAGCCAGACCCTGTCCCTGTTGCCGACAAGCTTCGGGCTAAAATTGTTGAAGATATTCAGCCGCCCTACCCGCACGCTTGGTTCGTGAATGTAAATCCAGTTGTCCTTGAGTGGCGTGCCATCCTCCTCGGTCGCGACCAGGCGCTTGGCGAGCAAGCCAACGATAATGAAGTCGCGATAGACAAGGCCTTCGCTGACCTCGGCGACCTCGGTGGGAACGTCGGATGCGATCGCGCGAATCAGATCGCGAACGGGCATGGTGGAGAAGAAGTAATCGCCTGTAAAGGTGACGCGCTCCCCCGACTGATTGACGCCTTGCACGGAGACCACCCTGTTGGCCTCGACATCGATGCGGTCGATGGCAATGCCCAGGTGAATCTCGCCGCCACCCTTCAAAACCAAGCCCGCCGCATGTTCCCACATCTGCCCGGCGCCAAGCTTGGGATAGAGAAACTTCTCGATCAGAGACGTCTCGCTGCTCTTTTGCGCAATATCGCCCGGGTGCTTCCTGCCGAAGGTCTTCTTGAGAAAGTGCGCCGCCACGCTCTTGAGCGATAGGCCCTTGATGCGCTGGGCGCCCCATTCGGCGCTAATCTCGTTGCATGGCACGCCCCAAACCTTTTCTGTATAGGATTTGAAAAAAGTGAGGTAGAGCTGCCTGCCAAAACGGTTGATGAGGAAGTCTTCGAGCGAATGCTCGGCGCGCTGAGGCAGCAGCGCAGAACGCAAATAACTCATTCCCGAGCGAAACGTGCGGGCTAGCCCCATCTTCTTCAGCGTATCGGCGGTGAGGCTGATGGGATAGTCGAAGAAGCGGCCTAGAAAGTAAATGCGGGTCTTGCGCTGGCGGACCAGCATGACCAGGTCCTCCGCTTGAGGATCGGAAGCCAAGGTTGCGGCGGGCACATCGCGCTGCCGCCCTTGGTAGCGGAGTTGACCGCTCCCCTCCGAACCTTTTTCGATGGGGATCATGTCCAACCACCATTGCATGACGCGGTCCGACTTCGAGAAGAAGCGGTGTGGGCCGATATCCATGCCATTGCCCTTGTAGCGGACGGTTCGCGCCAGGCCGCCGGTCTCGTCGCTGGCCTCGATCAGGATCGGTTTGATCCCGGTGTGGCGCTGGAGTTCGATGGCAGCTGTCAGTCCCGCCGGACCTGCCCCAATGACGATCGCTGTGCCTTGCTTCATTTCGTGCCCTTATCCCTCCCGGTGGACAGTGCAAATACCTGAATTGATTGTAGTTTATCTGCCGAATGGTATGATGGGTACGAATCGACCTGCCATTCGAGGCGGGCAGCCATTCCAGGGTGTACTCGTTGCACAAAGAACCGGCTTGGCGGCGGGGTGATACTGCGCCTCTTAGAAGGGATTTCATGAACCAGCTTGCCGAATCTTCCTCTGAAGCCCCCTTCCATTGTCCTCGTGCTATCTTCTGGACCGCATTCCTTGTGCGTGTCGCCTACATTGCGCTGGCCCACACCTACCGTATCACGCCCTTTAATCATCACTTCGAATTCGGCTGGGAGACTGGCCGCGTAGCCGCGTCGGTGGCTGGCGGGCACGGCTACAGCTCTCCATTCAGCGGCGACACCGGCCCAACCGCGTGGATGGTTCCCGGCTTTACCTTGCTGCTGGCCGGTGTATTCAAACTTTTCGGCATCTATTCCTCGCTTTCGGCCTTTGTGATCCTGACGATCGACAGCCTCTTCCAATCCCTGACAGTGCCGCTGGTTTATGAGTTGGGGGCGCGCACGGCTGGGCGGCGCAACGCACTATGGGCTGCGTGGATTTGGGCGCTCTACCCCGGAATCATGCAATACGGCGTGAAGTGGGTATGGGAGATGTCGCTTTCCACCATGCTTTTCGCAGCAGTCCTGGTGCTGGGAATGCGAATGCGGGGCACGGGCGCCACGCCCCCCAAAGCGCACCGGGTACGGGATTGGGCGCTCTTCGGGCTGCTGTGGGGAGCCATCTCCATGACCAATCCGACCCTGCTGCTGATGGCTCCGGTCGAGGGAATCTGGATTCTCGCCGGACTCCCGCAACTTAAGAACCTGCTTCGCGGCTCTGCTCTGGCTCTGCTCTCGGCGGTTCTATGCGCCACCGTTGCCACGCCCTGGGTCATACGCAATGAGATGGTCTTTCACGCCTTCATTCCGACCCGCGGCAACCTCGGTGCGGAAGCGGCCATGGCCCTGGCGCCGGGAAACTACGGCCTTCCCTGGGGAGCTACCGTTCCCACCGTCGAAGCCGCACCCGAGCATCAGCTCTATGCACGCATGGGAGAACTTGCCTACGTTCGGATGCGCGGTGAGATGGCCAAACAGTGGGCGCGGCAGGATCCCGCGCGTTGCTTGAAGCTCGTTCTACTGCGCTTCTATATGTTCTGGGTAAGCGTCCCTCATGCCGGCTCAGGCCAACCGGCCGCGGAGGCTGTGCGCGAGTCGGCACATTGTCTTGGCTCAATCGCCGGCATTCTTGGGCTCATTCTGGCGCTGCGCCGCAGACTTCCCGCAGCCGGACTCTTCGCATGGGCCGTTGTTCTTCTGCCCTCCATTTACTACTTCATCATCGCCGGATCGCGCTTTCGCTACCCGCTGGAGCCGATCTTTGCCGTCCTGACCGTGTACCTATTCCAGCAGGCGGAAATGAGATGGGGGTTCACCATTCCGGGCCTGCGAAGGCTCTGGCGGGCCAGTTGAAGAGAGACCTCCGCATAGGATGAATGCAGACACAGCTTTGAGCTTGAATCTGCCGCCGGGCACTCTTCAGGCCGGCCAGTTGGGGACTGCCGGGCAAATGCTCGCGGCTGCAATAATGCGACCGTTCGTCGCTCTTCGACGCCATCAGGGAGCAGCGTAGCCTGAAGCTGGGTGCCGCACTGGTGCCGCAGAAGGGTCCGGTGGAGACCTACGTCATCGACCACATCGAGAGGCCGCCGGAGAATTAGATGAGGTCTTGAGACGCGACAAGTCAAAATTGACCCGAAGCCCGCTTTAACGATAGAATTGAAAGGTTTGGCGAAGCACCCTTTTGAGGATGTGCAGGGCTAGGTTTTGAGGTTGTGCAGTCTGAGCCGGGTTCACCGCTGCAAGTCTGCGTGAGTGCGACCCGCCGCCCTAGGCAGTCCCTCTTTGAATGCGCCCCAACAGGTTTCAGATTTTTTTATGCGCCTCGTTACGTTTCCGGAGCGCTGGAGGGTTTGTTATGTACGCAGTCATTCGCACCGGTGGCAAGCAGTACCGGGTCGCTCCTGGCGACGTGGTCAAGATTGAGAGCGTGGCGTCAGAGAATCAGACCGTCGAGTTCAGCGACGTGCTGGCGGTCTCCGGCGAGCCTGGAACCATGGCCAAGCCGGCCACAGCCAAGGTCACAGCCGAGGTTCTCGGCGAGGGCCGCGGCAACAAGATCCTGGTCTTCCACCTGAAGCGCAAGAAGCAGTACAAGAAGCTGCAGGGCCACAGGCAAAACTTTACCGAGGTTCGCATCAAGGCTATCGAGGCCGACGGCGTGACCTACACCGCAGCCAGCTAACACCAAGCAATAAGGCAGCGCAGCAATTCTGAGAAGGGATCAAGGCAATGGCACATAAGAAGGGTGGAGGCAGCTCCACAAACGGACGCGATTCCAATGCACAGCGGCTGGGCGTAAAGGCCTTTGCCGGCGAACTTGTAACCGGCGGCTCCATCATCATGCGGCAGCGCGGCACACGCATCAAGCCGGGCGTCAACGTGGGCAAAGGCTCCGACGACACCCTCTTTGCCAAGGTCACCGGCCGGGTCAAGTTTGTGGACCGCGGCGGCCGTGGACGTTTTGCCTCCATCGAGCCGGTAGCAGCCGAGTAAATCCGGTTCTCATTCACGCGAAAAGGCCACGGCTGGCGCCGTGGCCTTTTCTGCGTTCCGATCTCTAATTCCTGTTACTAGCCTACGTTTCCGATTCGCGATTCTTCAGGTTCCTGCTCAGCACCCTGTCAACCACATTCTCCACATCGGTCAGGAAGAAGCTGTTGGCCGGCTGCTGCACCGCAACCTGCGTTCCGGTATGACCTAAAGCCGAAGCAATCTCGTTCCAACGGTAGATGGTCGAGTTCACCGGCACCACCAGCGGCCTGCGGGCCGGTTCAGGCAGCGCAGCATAGGTGACCCACGTGGCTAGCACCACCAGAACCAGCGACTGGTAAACAAACTGCAGAGGCTCAGTCATCGAACCGTTGTGCGACAGCAACGCGGCGATGAAAAAGTCATTGGCGGACATCAATCCGAATCCAAGGGCGATGCCAAAAGACATGTCCCGAACAGACAGATGCAGAGCATTCATGCTCAAGCAGAGGAAAGCCAGCAGGCAGAGCTCAAGGATACTGACCGAACGCATCAGTCCATAGGCAATGTCCGTAATGACCATCAAGCCCTTATGCACAAAGGACATGGACGATAGGGTCACGATTGCTGAAGCAAGCACGGTCCAGCGGAAGATCACGATGCCGAACTTTGCCAGCCCAGGCAGGGCGGCAAGTGCGGACCGAAACACTTCCATGCAGATGAAAAACAGCAGAACCGCACTGGCGATGTAGACCGCGTAATAGAGGATGAAGTAGGCAAGGGTGCAGAAGTTGTGCATTTCCTTCGCCGAGGACAATTGCCCCATCTGTCCCAACAACAAGACGGAAAGCACCGGAGTCGAAACCACCCGCAAACCGAGGTAGAGGCCCATCGCCGGGAACCGCCGATGAAGGCCCTTCTTCCAGAACACGAATGCGAGCGAGGCCGAGAGCAGGAACTCCACCGCACCCATCGCCGACATTGCCATTTGAGAAGACATCTCCGCGCTCACCATCCCGAGATACACTCACAGAATAGCGCCTAATACTCTGCTGCTCAACCTAAAAACCGTGGTTACGTCTAGCACTTTAGTGCCATCGCCGCGGTTCTCGCGTCGATTTCTACGAGCCGGGGCAGGTCGGGATCGCGGGGTCGCAGACAGGTACCGGCATCTTCTCGGTGGCCGACTGGTGGCTGGCGATGGGGCGGGCGGTTGAGGAAGAGATCGAAGCTGCTGCCGCGCCGGCAAAGACAATGGACAAAGCAATGATGCGGATTGTCAGTTTCATCGTTGGTAACCTCTCTGGATTCCGATTGACCGGAGACATGTCTCCAATCAACTCAGTTTGGACTATAGCATCAAACTAAATCGAGAAATCTCAGTTATATAAGAAAGTAATGGGAGCATATATTACTAACGTCACATATCGTATCGAATTTTCATACAAAATCATCCTCTTTGGCACCCTTCACCACACCTGTTCCAGGTCCATCCGCGCATGGTAAAATCAAGCTAGGCATATTCGCGCAAAACCCACATCTTGCAAGCGGTTAGAGCGCAATCGGAATGAGCATCGACCCCCTGGGCGGAAGCCGGGAAGCGACACTTCTGGTGAAGCTTCTCCAAATGCCGACGTCTTGGAAAACTGCTTTTGGCGTGTAACTGTTTTGGTTCCGGACGCATTCCGATTCCCTGTCCGGATCCGAATCACGGGAATCGTACCCGTGTAGAACTCAACGCGAAGAACTTGCGAACGGAACCCTATGGCGACTGAAGTACCCCCCGGCAATAACGGCGACAACGGCGGCAACGGCAGCTATACCGGCGAAAACATCAAGATCCTCGAAGGGTTGGAGGCAGTGCGCCTTCGTCCCGCCATGTATATCGGCTCGACCGGTGAAATGGGGCTGCATCATCTGGTCTACGAGGTGGTCGACAACTCTGTCGACGAAGCCCTCGCCGGCTATTGCAAAAAGATCGACGTCACCATTCACGTGGACAACTCGGTCACTGTTGTCGACGACGGCCGCGGCATTCCCGTGGACCTGATGGCGCTGCCCAACGGCGAAATGATGCCCGCCGTCCAGGTGGTGCTCACCAAACTCCACGCGGGCGGCAAGTTCGACGCATCTACATATAAGGTCTCCGGTGGACTGCACGGCGTGGGCGTGAGTTGCGTCAATGCGCTTTCGCAGGAATTCAACGTGGAGATCTGGCGCGATGGACACACCTGGGAGATGGACTTCAGTTGCGGCGCTCCCACCAGCGAACTGCGCCAGGCCGGCACCAGCAAGAGGCGCGGAACCAAGGTACACTTCCTGCCCGACAGGTCCATCTTTACCGCCACCGAGTTCAACTACGACACGCTCGCCCAGCGTTTGCGCGAGATGGCCTTCCTCAACAAGGGTCTCGAGATCACGCTCACCGACGAGCGCACGGCCGACGCCAAGACGGGCGACGCCCGCCGGACGGAGTTCAAGTACGCCGGCGGCATCGCGGAATTCGTCAAGCATCTCAACCGCGGCAAGACCGTCCTTCATGAAAAGCCGATCGTCATGGAGGCACTGCGCGACGGTGTCGAGATGGACATCGCCCTGCAGTACAACGACAGCTACTCCGACACTGTGTTCAGCTTTGCCAACAACATCAATACGGTCGACGGCGGCTCGCACCTTTCCGGCTTCCGCACCTCGCTTACCCGCACCATCAATGCCATCGGTCAGCAGCTCGGCCTGTTCAAGGACCTGAAAGAAAACCTCAGCGGCGACGACGTTCGCGAGGGCCTGGTGGCAGTGGTGAGCGTCAAGCTGTCGCAGCCCCAGTTCGAGGGCCAGACCAAGGGCAAGCTGAACTCCGACATCGCCGGCATCGTGCAGGCTTTCGTCAACGAGCGACTGGGCATGTTCCTGGAGCAGAATCCGCCCATCGCAAAGCGAATCATCAACAAGGCCATTGAGGCAGCCCGCGCCCGCGAAGCCGCGCGCAAGGCACGCGACCTGACTCGCAGAAAAGGTGCATTGGACGGCGGCGGGCTCCCCGGCAAATTGGCCGACTGCTCCGAGCGCAATCCCGATCGCTGCGAGCTGTATCTGGTCGAGGGCGAGAGCGCCGGCGGCACCGCCAAGCAGGGACGCGACCGGCGCTTCCAGGCCATTCTGCCGCTCAAGGGAAAAATCCTCAACGTCGAAAAGGCCCGCTACGACAAGATGCTGGGTCACGAGGAAATCCGCGCCATGATTACCGCGCTCGGCTGCGGCATCGGCAAGGACGACTTCGACGCGACCAAGATCCGCTACGGCAAGATCATTCTCATGACCGACGCCGACGTCGACGGCTCGCATATCCGCACGCTGCTGCTCACCTTTTTCTTCCGCCACATGACGGAACTGATCAAGCGCGACAACATCTACATCGCCCAGCCTCCGCTCTACAAGATCAAGAAGGGCCGCTTCGAGCAATACATCAAGGACGACCGCGAGTTTGTGCGAGTCATGGTCAACCGGGCGTCAGAAGGTATGGTTGTGCGCCACGGCGAGGCGGCCAGCCGCATCGAGGGCGCCGATCTCACTCGCTTCATGGGCACGTTGAACGAGTACCTCGGCTTCGTCGAAAAGGTCGACAAGCGCATCCGCAATGAAAGGCTCACCGAGCTGCTCGCTCGCGCCGAACTCATCCACAGGGCCGATTTTGCTTCGCAATCCGAGAGTGAAGTTCCACCCAAGCTGGCTTCGTTGCATGAGCAGTTGACCGAGCTGGCCGACGAACTCCAATTCAAATCCGTCGGCGCTCCCGTCGAGGACGAAGAGCACCACACCTGGTCCGTCAGCTTTACCGACGGACAAGGCGCGACGCGCTGCATCGACTGGGCCCTGGCCTCAAGCCCCGAGTTCAAGCAGATGATGTCAAAGTACATGCTCATCAAGGAATTCCTCGAGCCGCCCTTCCTCATCGAGTACGCCACGAAAGCAGCCGCCACCGAGACGATTCCTGAAGAAGTCGAGTCTGCCGAATCGGAAGGCGCTGAAGCCCAGGCCGAAGCCAAGGCCGCCCGGCGTACGGCCCGCATTCTGCGCGAGCCGGTCGAAAAGCAAACCGCCCGCGAGCTGTTCGCCCACATCGTCGAACAGGGCAAGAAGGACTACTCGGTGCAGCGCTACAAGGGCCTGGGCGAGATGACCAGCACGCAGCTTTGGGAAACCACCATGGACCCCGACCGCCGCACCCTGCTTTCAGTCAAGCTCGAAGACCTTGCCGAAACCGACCTGATCTTCACCACTCTGATGGGCGAAGACGTTGAGGCAAGGCGCAAGTTTATTGAAGACAATGCGCTCGATGTGAAGAACCTCGACATCTAGCCCAGCCGCTCTTGTCGCCCCCGGCAGACTTCCTGCCGGGGCGCAAATCCCCGCATTGAAGACACCGCAAAAAAACTTGGCAACTAAATCATTAGTTGTGCGTCTCATGTAGCAGGGACGGTCAGAACGCGACCTCCCTGGGACCCTCGACGCCTATGCCTCCGAAACGATCCATTACGCTTACCCAGGCCGAGCTCCGGCTCATGAAGGTGCTGTGGGACCGGGGAGAATCGGCCGTGGCCGACATGGTTTCGGCGACCGCGGGCGAAGCCACGCTGGCCTATACTTCCGTGCTCACAACCATCCGAATCCTCGAAACCAAGGGCTACGTGAAACATCGGCAGGAGGGCCGGGCGTTTCTGTACCGCTGCTGCATTGGAGAGGCCGAGGCTGGCCGCTCGGAGGTTCGCCACGTGTTGCAGCGGTTTTTTGGCAACTCCAGGGAGCGGCTTTTGATCTCGCTGCTCGGCGACGGCGAAATAAGCCCCGAGGAATTGAGCCGCCTGAAAGAAGCAATTGCCAACGTGCCGGATGAAGCGCAGGAGGAGTCCTAGATGGAGCCTGTCCTTCACGCCGCGACTCTCGTCTCCGCTGCCGCCGTGAGCGCTCTCTTCTCTGCGATTTGGGAAGGCGCCGTGGTGGCCGTTTGCGTCGCGCTTTGCCTGCGCATGCTGCCCCGCCTCAGCGCCGCGTCCCGGTCTTTCATCTGGCTTACCGTATTCTTCTTCCTGATCCTGCTGCACATCGGCCCTTCATTCAGCGGGCGCCCTCGCAGCCCCGGCCCGGTTCATGCAATCCATCTTGACCTGGGCTGGAGTGCGGCGATCGTCGCCCTCTGGGCGATGCTCTCACTCTTGCGAGGAACGCAGCTGATCCTGAGCGCCATTCGTCTCAGCCGGCTGGCCAACCGTGCAACTCCGCTTGCCGATGACGCCGCTCTGCTCGCAACGATCGAAGGCGGCCGGGCGGCCACGCTCTGCACTTCGGTCGAGGTCGAGCGGCCCAGCGTGTTCGGGTTCTTTCGCCCGCGCATTCTGATTCCTCCGGCGCTGATCGAAAAGCTCTCCGCCTCGGAGTTGCGGCAGGTGGTGCTGCACGAGATGGAACATCTGCGCCGCCGCGACGACTGGACCAATCTCTTCCAGAAGGCCGCCCTCGTGCTGTTTCCGCTGAACCCCGCGCTGCTCTGGGTCGAGCGCCGCCTCTGTGCTGAACGGGAGCTGGCCTGCGACGACCGCGTCCTTCGCTCCATCGCCGCCCCCAAGGCCTACGCCATTTGCCTCACCCGGCTGGCCGAATTCTCCATGCTTCAGCGCAGCCTGTCGCTGGCGCTGGGCGCATGGGAACGGCAGTCGGAGCTGGTGCGCCGGGTTCATCGTCTGCTGCAGCGGCCTACTGAGTCCATGGGCGCACGACAAGCGAAGCTCGTAACCGCCAGCCTGATTCTCGGCGTGCTGGGAGGCGTCCTTGCGCTGGCGCGCGCTCCGCAACTGATCAGCTTCGCTCCGGCGGCACAGCCGGCGCTGCAGGCTCATGCGAGCTTCAAGGCTCCAGCGGTCCAGCCGGCAGCTCTTCGCGATGTGAACTTCAGCCAGCCCAATCCTCGTGAATCTGCTCGCGCCCAAGCACAGATTCATCTGGTCAAGGCAGTCATGCCCGAGCAGCCTCTTCAATCCGCATATAAAGCGAGGCCGGCTCGCAGTAACACCGCAATCGCAAGGCGCAGTCTTACGAGGCCCAATGCCAACAGCCCGCGAGAATTCGTCGATAGCCCGCGGGAGTTCGTCGTGCTCACCGAATGGACTGACGCCGCCGCTCCGCCGCGCGTAGTCTTCGCCGTTGTCCCCGTCCGTCAGGCGGATCGTGAAAGCAGGTTTGCCGCCGTCCCAACACCGAACGGCTGGCTGATCGTTCAAATCTAGAGTCAACGCGGAATTGCGCAATCCCATTGCGCTCCACTTCAACCACAAAACATCAACAAGGAGAACAACTTCCATGCTTCAATCAACTAATCAATTAGTAGCAGCGGCGAAGAGATTCGCCGCGCCTGCCGCCATCGCCGGAGCCTTTGCCCTGGGCGCGGTCATGTTCGCCGGCCGTGGCAATGTTCACGCCGCGTCTGCCATAGACGACAACGGCGTGTCGGCGCTCACCTCGCTCGATCGCGCCATGGAGGCGGTCGCATCGCGGGTCACTCCCGCGGTCGTCAACGTGGCCGTAACCTCAAAGGGCTCCGATCAAACTGACGCCTCCGACGGACCCATGCAGGGACTTCCCCCCGGACTGGAGAGGTTTTTCGGGCAGATGCCTCGCCGGCATTTTCAGCAGCCGATCGAGCATGGCGTGGGCAGCGGCATCATCATCTCGCCGGACGGATACATCGTCACCAACGGCCACGTCGTCGATGGCGCTGTGCAGATGAAGGTAACGCTGAACGATCGCCGCATCTTGAAGGCGAAGCTGATCGGCGTGGATAAGTTGAACGACCTGGCCGTAATCAAGGTCGACGCGACCGGCCTTCCCAGCATTGCCTGGGGAGACTCGACGAAGCTGCAGCCGGGGCAGACCGTGCTCGCATTTGGAAGCCCATTCGGCTACTTCCAATTCTCGGTGACGCGCGGCATTGTCAGCGCGTTGAACCGGCCCAACCCCTATTCGGACGATCCGCGCAGGCCCGGCAACTTCATCCAGACCGATGCCGCCATCAACCCCGGCAACTCCGGCGGCGCGCTCGTCAATGCTCACGGAGAGCTTGTGGGCATCAACACCTTCATCATCTCCAACAGCGGCTCGTTTGCCGGCGCGGGCTTCGCCATTCCCTCGCAGATTGCGCGCGCCTCGGCCGAACAGTTGATCGCGCACGGCAAAGTCGAGCACGGCTATCTCGGCATCAATATGAATGACGTAACTCCCGACAACGCTCACTTCTTCAATCTGAAGAATGCGGCCGGCGCAATCGTTGCCCAGGTCACGCCGGATTCACCGGCCAGCCGCGGCGGCGTGCAGACCGGCGACGTCATCACGCAACTCAACGGCGAGGATATCGTCAACGGCAGCGCCCTGCAGGTAGCTGTCAGCGAAATGGCTCCCGGAACAAAGATTGCTCTGGGCGTGGTCCGCGAGGGCAAGCCGGTTACGCTTGACCTGACTGTCGGCCAGTTCCACGGCAACTCTGAAGTAGCGAGCAACGACGGGCCGGAAGGGTCAAACGGCGAGCAAACCGGCAAGCTCGGACTCGCCGTCGCCGACCTGACGCCGGATGCGCGTCAGCAGATCAATGCGCCGGAACAGCTCTGCGGCGTTGTAGTTGAGAACGTGCGTCCCGCCAGTCCCGCCGACGAAGCGGGCCTTCAGCCGGGCGATGTAATCCTTGAAGTCAACCGCAAGCCCGCGCAATCCGCCAGCCAGTTCGCGAGCGAACTGCACCAACACAGCAATGAAAAAGATCTTCTGCTCCTGGTCTGGTCCAGGGGCAATGCAAGTTATCGCACCATTCATCCCGATCAGGATGAACCAAAGGGTTAGTTAGGCAAGAGTGAGGCCGTCGCAGATCGAAGTAACTCGAAACGGCGGCCTCTCCGAGCTTCCCGTGGCTATGGTCAACGGTTATCGAGCTGACGCAGGATTAGTTATGTCTTGAGCGCCAGACGCGGATTCCTCAGTGAAAATGGCCTCAATTGTGGGCGCGAAGATTCGCGCCAACTTGAAGGCAAGGGGAAGGCTCGGATCGAACCTTCCCGTCTCGATTGCGTTGACGGATTGGCGGGAGACTTTCATGCGCACGGCGAGGTCGGCCTATTTCCTCTCCCGTCTTCCTCAGGGCCTTTCTGCCCCAGAACTGACCTGAGCTATACGGAGCAGACCATGTGAAATTTGTCGTTGTACGGTGAGCCAGAGTGAAAGAAGGAAACACATGGCAGAAGAAACGGTTGAAGGAACTCCCAGAACATATTCCGGCGCACTGCTGGCGGCGATTGCAGTGGCCATACTTTTGGGACTTGGCGGGATTATCTGGAGCTACACACTGAGCGGCAGAGTTTCTGCTCAGCAGCAGGCTCTGGCAGATTCCGCGGCGCAAAACACCAAACTGACTGCGGCGCTGCAGGACACCGATGCGCGGCTGAATGTGGCCACGGACACGTTGAAGACCTCGCTTGGCGTGACTCAGAAGCAACTTGATACACGGTCGGCGGCGCTGCAGGTCCGCGAGGTCCGCGGAGAGGCTACGACAGCACGGCTGGCAACCGAACAACAGCAGACGGCGGGGCAGGTGGCGGCGGTTTCCAGCGCCGTGACCGACGTTCAGACGGATGTGGGCGGCGTCAAGACCGATGTGGCCAAGAATAAGAGTGACCTGGCCGACACCAACACCCAGTTGACGTCAATGAAGGGGGATCTGAACGGCCACAGTTCGCTGATTGCGCGCAATGGCGCCGAACTGGAGATTCTGAAACACAAGGGCGACCGCAACTACTACCAGTTCACGCTGGTGAGGGGGCTGAAGCAGCAGGTGGGGACAGTGAGCCTGGTGCTGAACAGAGCAGACTCGAAGCGGAGCAAGTACACCATCACCGTCTTTTCCGACGACAAGCAGTACGAAAAGAAAGACAAGAGCCTGAACGAGCCGCTTCAGTTCTACAGCGGCAAGGAACCCATGTTGTTTGAGATCGTGGTCAACAATGTGAGCGCCAAGAATACGGTGACAGGGTATCTGTCTTCTCCCAAGGGTGCGCCGGAACCAACGGTGATTGCCGAGCGGTAAGGCAGGCTTTGAAGCCATGCCACAACGCAGATCGGGCCTATGAAACACGTGCCAGGGTCGCGCGGTAGATCGGGTCTTAGTTGATGCTTTGTTCCCCTGGCGCGGAATTGTCGGTGAAGATCGATTCGATGGTTGCGCCGAAGAGCCGCGCCAGCCTGAAGGCAAGGGGAAGGCTCGGATCGAACCTTCCGGTTTCAATGGCGTTCAAGCCTCGGCGCCATCCTCTTCTGCATCCACCTGATAGCATTTCGATATGTTTTTGCTCCCACCTCGCACGTCTTTTCGCGCCTGTTTCATCGCCGTAGTTTCCCTGATCCTAAGCACAGGGTTCAATCTTTCCTACGCCAATGCGCAGGATGCTCATGCCGCGGCGCCGCCGGACCGCGCCCACATTGACGATGTCCTTCGAGGTCTGAATCGCGGACGCTCGATCAGCCAAGTTGCGGTTTCGCCGGACGGGAAGCGGTTGGCGTGGATTCAGATGGCCAAGGAGGGAATCGAGATCCGTGTATCTCCGCTGACCGACATGAGCAGCAGCGAGCGGGTGACGGCGGCAGCCACACCGGACCAGCACTGCCATGAAGGCGAAATCGTCTGGTCGCCGGACTCCAATGAGCTGGCGTTTTTTTCAGACTGCGCGCGGCCCAGTGAACAGACGGATCTATATGTCTCGCGATTGGATGGCAAACCGGCGCGGCGGTTTTCAAATTTGCAGGGCTACGTCGACGCGCCGGTGTTTTCGCCGGACGGGACGAAGGTGGCCTTCTTGTACGTGGAGGGGGCAACGCGGCGAGCCGGCGCACTGGCGGCCATGAAGTCTCCGGCAGGAGTGATTGGCGAGGACGGCGTCGAAATTCAGCGCGCTGCAATGGTCCCCATTCCTTCAAAATGGAACGGCGAGGAGTTCCCGGCGCCTGGGTCGAATAAGCCTCTGGATTCGAAGCCGAGAAGCCTCATTCCGCTCACCGATTTCCTCACTCCACAGAATCTCCATGTGTATGAGTTCGCCTGGTCGCCTGATTCGACTTCGATTGCGTATGTGGCTGCCGATCCACCGGGAGAGAACAACTGGTGGGTGGCCAAGCTTTACACCGGGGGACAGGGGCGCGCGGCAAAGGCGATCCTGGCTCCCGCGGAAGTTGTCGGGCCGCTGCATGGGCTGCAGATTGCGGTGCCTCGATGGTCGCCGGACGGCAAGTCGATAGCCTTCATCGGCGGGCTGATGAGCGATCAGGGCGTGACAGGCGGCGACGTCTGGATCGTTTCCTCAGATGGAGGAGAGCCGCAGGATCTGACTCCGCACCGGGCAACATCGCCGGCATGGATTGAGTGGGCGGACAGCGAGGGCCTTTTTGTAAGTGAATTGGCCGGAGGGAATGCGCAGTTGATCCTGCTGCGGCTCCATGGCGAAGCGGGGTGCGCGATGCACGCGGGCGTTCACGGGCCGGTCTACTCGATCCCCGCCAGCGTGGGCGACGGGCAAATGGAGATGAGCGTTTCAGCGACGGCGGACCATTCGCTGTTTGTCTTTTTAGCCAGCAGCTTCGACCGCCCGATGGAGGTTTACGCCGCCAAAACGGACGCGGTGATGGCCGCTTGCGCGGGCAGTGAAGCCGGCAACGTGATGCAACTGTCGCATCTGAACGATGGTGTGGAGCCGGCGTGGGGCAAGTCCGAATCGTTGAGCTGGACGAGCGATGGGTTTCAGGTGCAGGGATGGCTGATGCTGCCCAAAGGCTACGATCCGGCCAAGAAGTATCCTCTGATCGTTGAGGTGCATGGCGGGCCGGCCGCGGCTGCGAATGCTCATTGGCCGGCGGGCGCGGGCAGCCTGAGCGTCGAAGCATTTTCAGCTCTCGGCTATTTTGTGTTTCAACCCAATCCGCGCGGTAGCTTCGGGCAAGGAGAGGCGTTTACCCAGGCCAACCGCAAGGATTTCGGCTACGGGGACCTGCGCGACATTCTGGCCGGGATAGACGCGGTTGAGGCCAAATACCCGGTGGACCCCAATCGAGTGGGCCTAACCGGCTGGAGCTACGGCGGGTTCATGACCATGTTTGCCGTCACCCAGACGCAGCGGTTCAAGGCGGCGGTGGCCGGCGCGGGAATCTCCGACTGGCTGAGCTATTACGGTGAAAACTCCATCGACCAGTGGATGACGCCGTATTTCGGAGCATCGGTATACGACGATCCCGCGGTCTACGCGAAGAGTTCGGCCATCAACTTTATTAAGCAGGCTCATACCCCAACGCTCATCTTGGTTGGTGACCGTGATGGCGAGTGCCCTGCGCCGCAATCCTACGAATTCTGGCATGCCCTGCGCGACCTGCACGTGCCTACGCAACTGGTGGTCTATCCCAATGAAGGGCACGGGTTTGTAAACCAGGCGCACAGACGCGACGTGATGGAACGCGCCGTGGAGTGGTTCGAGCGCTCCATGCCGGCCGGCAGGTGAGGGTTAGCCTGCTCCCCATCCGCTGCTCCGACCGTCTATTTGAGCAAGGGCAACGAATCAATTCCGGTGCGCCGGGTCCGGCACTCCCCGGCGCAATCTTCAACGGGGCAGCCGGTCCTGATACACTTTTCTTTGGAGCTTCGTACGCGTTTTTTTCCACCGGATCCTTGCGGGTGTACGGCCGGAAGCCGGGCAATTGAGCGGATTTCACCAACTGCAGGCCACGCTTGGTCATGTTGGCGGGCCGCTATAACACAATTCTTCTTTACGTATTCGGAGAGACCGTTCCGCGGTTCAGGGAGGCGGGGCGGGGAGGATTCATGCGGCGGTTCTTGACGCTTGTTTGCTTGCTATGCGTGGCCATTCCGGCCGGGATCTCGATCTCCGGCTGCACGCGCAATCCGGCGGCGGCCTATTGCAATGGCGTGGGCTATGGCCAGAAGATCACCGACGTGGCCTCGATTATCTTACAGCCACAGACGACGGGCATCTCCATTGCCTACGGGCAGACGGTACAGATATCTACACCCACGGCCCAGACCTGCAAGGGCGACTCGGCCGCGGTGGTTTCGTATACCTACGGCACTACCAACAACCGGGTCATGGACATCTCGCCTTCCGGCAATATCTGCGCTGGAACGTGGAACCGCAACACCGGCGGCGGTATCGCCAACTACACCTATTGCAATCCGCCCAATCCACTGCCCTCGACCGGTGGCCTGCCCTACGCTACGGCTTACGTGACGGCCTCCGCAGACTCCGTGACCTCGAATCCGGTGGAGATCTATGTACACCCGCAACCCACATCTGTAACCCTTGTTGGGCCGCAGTCATGTCTTTCGCAGGGGCAGTTGGCTCAACTCGACGCTCAGGCATGCATTGCGGGCAGCAACAACCAACAGCAGTTGTTCTGCGCGCCGCCCTCGGTCACTCCTGCCAACTACGCCTGCCCGCTGCCGCCTGGCGTCACCTCGGTCCCCAGTTGCTCGGTGTCGCTTGGCACACTCAGCTATCAGGTCGGCACCTCTTCCATTGCCTCGATCAATGCGGAGACCAATCAGATCACGGCCGAGCACCCGGGCACCACCGTCATCACGGCTTCTATTGCCAACGCGGGTTCATTGGCCGGCTACTTCTCCACCTGCCCGCCACAATCGATAAAAGTCACCTTGGCCAACGGTACGGAAAAGGGCACGATCACCAAGGGTGCGGTGCAGAATCTCGTCACTAGCATCCTCGACACCAACAACAATCCCATCACCGGCATTTCTCTGGACTACCAGACCACCGACCCTGTCGACATCAGCTCAAACACCATCGGTGGGCTCACCGCCTCTTTCCCGGGAGTGGCATCGGTGTATGCGATTTGCCAGCCGCCGACCTGCAATTCCGCACCCATCAACGTGGATGGGTTGTATGGCACCGGGCTCTCGATCGCCTCAAACGCGGTCAACGTCACGGTTCCCGGTACTGCAAGCGAGTACGTGTGGTTTGGAGCTCCGGGCCAGAGCCAGTATTACGTTCCAGTCGAGCTGCTGAGTGGCACGGTCGGCTCGCCGGTGCGCCTGCCGTACGTCCCAAACTCGATGGTGATGGACCGGCTCGGCCTGAGTCTTTACTTCGGCTCGGATCGCGAGCTGATGATCTACAGCCCCGTCAGCAACACGCTTACCAAACAGGACCCCAACGCTCCTGGCGTGGTGCTGGCCGTCGCGCCGGACAATTCAGCGATCTTGATTAACGATCAGGTGCGTCAGGTTTTTTATATCTATGGCGGCGCCAGCGGCGTGCAGGCAAGTTTTGGCGGCATGGGTGGCGCTGCCGCATGGACGCCCGACGCGAAGACGCTCTACATCGGAGACAGCGCCAGCCTTGGCCCCGGCCACAGCGACACCTTGTACGTCTACAACCAGAACACCGGTTTTACCAGCTACGATTTGACCAAGACGACGGGCGGTTCGCAGAGTCTGGCAATCACCATCCCCAGTGTGGGCGCATACCTCAGCGGAAGCCCCGGATTCTCCACCGTTGCTCGCACCTGGTGCCCATCCGGAACGGTGGGCAACAATGCGAGCATCACTTTCTATCCGCAGGGTGACTCGGTGCCCCTGCAGACCGATGTTCTGGCTGCAACCACCGATGGCAACCACATTCTGGGCGCGGCTCTCATCGGCGGCGCCGGACCGATTACGCTCGACGATATTGGGGTCACGATTCCGACCACTCAGTGCCCAGGCGCCGGGACCAGCACACTCACCGCGCTGACCATCGCGCACCCCAACGCGCCCACACAGGTTTCGGTGACCAAGGTGAACGCTGCTGCCGTCAATCAGGTAGTGCCTTCGCCTGCATCCAACCTGGCATTTATCACCTACAATCCGGCTTCGACCACCAATAGCCCCCTGCTTCCTTACTACGTGCCAGGCACCGGAGGCGCGGCAGGCACGGTGGGCTATCTGACACTGGGCGGAAGCGCGGCATCGGCGATCACTGCACCCGTGGCGGGCGCATTCAGCCCCGACAACGCGCTCTTCTTCGTTTCCACCGCGGGCGACAATCTGATCCACTACATCAGCGTGCCGCTTGTCTCCACCAATCCGGCCAAGGCCGACACGCAGCAGATTGCCCCAGGCCTGCCTGCCTGCACGCCTATCAGCGCCGGCGGCTTGGATCCCGGCTGCACTCTGACCGCGCCGACCACAAACCCAGTGCCGGCAACGGTCATTACCGTGACTCCGCGTTCCACGACGTAGTCCTTCGTTGAGCGAGATGCAAGAAAAAGCGCCGGCCAAGTGCCGGCCTTTTTCGTTGCGGTGATTCATCCCTGTGCAGCCGGGCAGCGCCATTTCCGCACGATAGAATCAAACCATGATCAAGGGAATTTCCATTCTTCGTCGCGCCGATAGCTCTGCGGCCTATGACCGGCTGGCGAGATTCCTTTCGGCGTTGGGATTTGCGCCGGGGCGTGGATGGGACGAGATCGATAGTAAGGGCGCATCCTTTCTTGCGTCACTGGGCAACCTGGAAATCGTCGATGGCAGATTTCCCTCGACGGCCGATGTATTGGTGGAGGTGACCGCGCTCGATGCCGTCTATCAGGCCGCCGAGAGTTGGTTGCGCGCCGAAGGCGGCGAATCAGCGTTGGCACGACTCTCCGCGATCACTGAAGCCAACTGGAAGTCGCGCATCTTCACCGTCGAACCGGAGCCGGGTCTTGCGCTGAGCTTCTGGGCGTGGTGCGATCCGCTGCGGGGCAAGCCGGTAGCAGTGGAAGGCGATCTTTCCGCCGCGGGAATGAAGTTTGCCGTTGTTGTGGCGCGGTGGAATGCGGTGATCACCGATCGGCTGCTAGAAGGCGCGCTGGACGCTCTGCTGCGCAGCGGCGCAAAGCGGGCCGATATTGAAGTCATCCGCGTTCCCGGCGCGTGGGAGATTCCTGCGGCAGCGAGAACAGTTGCAACCCTTGGACATGTAGATGCAATCGTAACGCTGGGCTGTCTTCTGCGCGGCGAGACTGCCCATTACGAGGCCATCTACAACGAGGTGGCGCGCGGCATCGGCCAGTCGCAGCAGGAGACGGGTATTCCCCACAGCTTCGGCGTACTGACCTGCGAGACCCTGGAGCAGGCGCTCAATAGAGCCGGCATCAAGGCCGGGAACAAGGGCTTTGAGGCTGCCGTGGCGGCCATCGAGATGGTGAGTCTGCGCCGCAAGCTGCTGCCGGGTGAGCCGGCTCAGGGTGAACCGTTGCAAGGCGGCCCTGCTTGAGCGCCGGACAGAGTCACACTTCGGGGCGTCGCAAATCGCGCGAGCTGGCCATGCAGATGCTCTTTCAGGCGGACATCGGCAAGCAGACTCCGGACCAGGTACGCGCCACGTTCTGGAAGGCCGGCGACGAAGTCGAACCCGAAGTTCGAGGCTTTGCCGAGGACCTGTTCCGCGTGGCCGTCGCCCATCAGGAGAAGATCGACGACCTGATCGTAGCCAACTCCAAGCACTGGCGGCTGGAGCGCATGCCGGCCGTAGATCGCAATCTGCTGCGCATGGCTGTAGGCGAGATGCTGGGCTTCAAAGGCACGCCGTTTCCCATTGTCATCAACGAGGCTTTGGAGATTGGCCGCCGCTTCTCCGCGCCGGAGTCCATCAACTTCCTGAATGGGATGCTGGACGCGATTGCACGCAGCTTGATCGCGAAGTAAAGCGCGCTTACCGGTGGATGCGGATTGCGTTTTTGCGTCCTTGGAATGGCTCTCGGCAGACTCTACAGCCGTTCGAAGATTTCGCGGAAATCCCAGACGCCGGAATCTTCGGATAGCCACTCGACGGCGCCTGACGCGAAGCCTCGGCGGCTCTCAGACAGCCGATTCAATGTCGGTTTGCGAGAAGTCGTTGCCCTTGAAAAGCAGAGGCTCGGAAAGCACCTTTGCAAGCGCATATGCGAGACAGTCTCCGAAGTTGAGCCCGGCGGAATGTCCGCGGCCCTTGCCGTAGATGCGGAATGCCTCCAGCGCAGTCCGGGCATGCAGTTCGGTGACGGGCGCGATGGAAAGCCGCAGAGCAACGATGAGTTCCTCGAAGAGCTCTTGGCGCGCGCCAGATTCATCGCGGCGGAGGACCATCCCCGTTTCCAGAAAACTGGCAGCTGAGACCCTGCGAACGGGTGCGTTCTTGATGATCCGCAAGAATTCGGCAGCTTCAGGCTCGGCCAGGATAATCGAGAGCAACGCCGAGGAATCGATCACCATATTCTTGCCAGCTATCGGGGAAGGCCTTCGGAGTCGTAGAGCTCACTCGCGAGTTGAGAGCCGCTGGAGCCTTGCCACGGACCCAGGCTGTGAATTCTCGCCAGCAATTCATCAATATCCGGTTCTTCCCGAGCGGAAGCGGCCTGAGTATGGGCCTCGCCCCGGCGATTCAGTTCTGCGCGCAGGGCAGCCGCGACGGCTTCATCGGGAGTGAGCCCGCGGAGGGATGCCAGTGTGTATGCGAGCGCGTCAGTTGCGGCACTGGTAGCGAGCGGCATGGATGGCTCCTTCCTGTCCTATGGTGCTACGAATGGCCTATGGATGCAAGCTTCGGCTACGACTGCTCGAAGGTTTCGCGGAAATCCAAAGCGCCGGATTTGCGGCCAGCGGCCGGCGGAACGGCCGGCGCCCATGGCAAGGCAGCGGCGGCCGAGGGCTGGCAGTTAAAGAGGGAAGTGCGCCGGATCGTCGCTCCATGGATTGAAAACGAGCGCACCACTATTGGCTACGTGGGCAGTATTCCGAGTTGCAAGGTAAAGATTGTGCTCAATCGCGGTTGCAGCCAGCAGCGTGTCGATAACCGAAGGAGGGTGGCCGGTGAGACGCTTGACCTCTCCGCTGATTGTTCCCCAGCGAAGCGCAATCTGATCCGACACGGATAAAACGCGTCCGGAGAAGCGCGCTTCCAGCGCGACGACCGACTGTTGCAGACGCGGCCGGCGCTTGTCCCCCGGTGGCAGGTGATGAATGCCCTTTTGATATTCGGCGATGGTGAGGATACTCAGGAACAGTCTGTGCTCCGGCTGGAACGCGATCCACCTCGCAACCTTTCGGTCAGGTTTGGCGCCGCTCACCTCGGCGATTACGTTCGTATCAAGCAACCAGCCGTTCACAGGGCCATTTCCCTTCCCGTGTCACTTTCCCGCTCGATGTCTAAATTGTCCAAACCTAGACCTTGCAGAAATCGAACCAGGGGCAGATGGCCTTTGGGCTTGGGCAGCAGCTGCTTATATTCCTCGGGCGCAATTACAACCGCAGCTTCCTTGCCGCGAATCGTCACCCATTGCGGGCCATTCGTTCCGGCCAGACGCACCACTTCGCTCAGCCTTGCCTTGGCGTCCTCAAGCTTCCAGCGCTCCCTGTCAGGAACGAGATGGCCGGCAGATACAGGGCAGGCAACGCGCTTGGAGGGCCTACTTGCGCGCTTCGTGACTACGGTCAATCTTGGCGTCATCGAGACTCACACTCTCAATTGAATCTGACTATCCGACTAGATTGTACACCGGGCAAAGATTTGGCTCAGTCAAATACGCTGCACATGCCCGAGTCCATTCGGACAGGCATTTCTACAACTGCTCGAAGATCTCGCGGAAGTCCCAGACGCCTGATTTACGGGCCAGCCACTCGGCGGCGCGGACAGCGCCCATGGCCAAGCAACGGCGGCTACGGACTTCATGCTTCAACTCCAGGTAGTCGTCGGGGCCGGTGGCGCTCACGATGTGCTCACCCATGGCGTCGCTCACGCGGTGCGAGGTAATTTCCACCTTGGCTGCGGGCTGCGCGGCTTCGATGATTTGGCGCAAGGTGATGGCCGTGCCCGAGGGCGCGTCTAGCTTGGTCACATGATGGGTCTCGCTGATCGCGAAGGTGTAGCCGTCGAGTTTGGCGAGATCGGCCGTGAGGCGAAAGAGCTTCTGCACGCCAATGGAAAAATTGGTTCCGTAGAGCAGCCCGCCCTGGCGGCGGATGGCGAGCGCCTTCATCTCGTCGAGGTGCGCGTACCAGCCGGTGGTGCCGACGACAATCCGGCCGCCCAGCGCCAGCACGGCGCGCATATTTTCGACTGCGGCTTCGGGGGCGGTGAAGTCGATGACCACGTCGACGCCGGCCAGGCTGGGCGCGGTGAGGGCGGAGGCGTGCTCGTTCTCAAGAATGTCGAGCGCGCGCACGCCGTGGCCGCGTTCACGAGCAATCTGCGCGACGAGACTTCCGGTCTTTCCTTTGCCGAGAACAAGAATCAGCATGGGTTCCTTCGGAACAGTAAAAGAGTGAAAAAGTGAAACAGTGAACGCCCCGTAGGACCAGTCGTTTGTTCACTTCTTCACTCGTTCACTTATTCACTTATTCACTCCTTCACTGTAACCTGTTTCCGCGCTTCGACATCGAAGATCTCAGGGTCGGGGTCTTTGAAGAAGACGGCGTGGAGCGAGCGAATTGCTTCGTCGGCGTCGTCCTCGTCGATCATGAAACTCATATTGATCTCGCTTGCGCCTTGCGAGATCATTCTCACGTTAATGTGGCGGATGGCCGTGAAGACCTGCGCGGCCATGCCGTTTTGTCCGCGAATGTCTTCGCCCACCATGCACACCAGCGCCTTGCGGCCCTCGTATTTCACATCGGCCAGCTTGCTCAGGTCGGCGGCGATGGCGGGCAGGTTATCGTTCGAGTCCACGGTCAGCGAAACGCTCACCTCAGAGGTTGAAACCATATCGACGGCGCACTGGTGCTTGTCGAAGATGGTGAATATCTCCTTCATGTAGCCGTGCGTCATCAACATGCGGCTGGCCACTACATCGATAATGCTGAGCCTCTTCTTGACCGCGATGGACTTGAAAGGGCTCTTGCAGTGTGGCGCGAGGGATATGATGCGCGTACCCTCGCAGCCGGCGTTGCGGCTGTTGAGCACATGGACCGGGATGTTCTTCTTGACAGCGGGCAGGATGGTGGCCGGATGCAGCACCTTGGCGCCAAAGTAAGCCAGCTCGGCCGCCTCCTCAAAGCTGATGACTTTCACGCGCAGCGCATCGGGACAAATTCGTGGATCGGTGGTCATGATTCCGTCCACGTCGGTCCAGATTTCAATGGCTTCCGCTGAGAGCGCGCCGCCAACCAATGCGCCGGTGAAGTCGGAGCCCCCGCGGCCGAGGGTGGTGACGATGCCTGCCTCGTTGGAAGCGATGAATCCGCCCATGATCGGAACCTTGCCGAGGCTGGTGAGCGGGAGCAGCTTATCCTGGCAGCGCTTGTCGAGGATGTCGATCTGCGGAACTGCCTTTTGAAACTGAGAGTCGGTAACGATGATTTCGCGCGCGTCCACATGTTCCGCGTCGATGCCGCGCTCGATAAAGGCCGCGACGACGATGTGGCTGGAGATGCGCTCGCCATAACTCACAATCCGGTCGGAGACTCGCGGACTGAGTTCGAGAACAGCCGCAAGACCGCGCAGGATTTCATCGAGCTTGTCGAATTTCTGGTCGATCAGGATCTGTAGCGCAGCGGCTTCGGATGGGTTTTTAACCAGCGCGGCGGCAGTGTCGCGGTGGCGCGAACGCAGCCGCGAACTGATGGCCAGAGCGCCGGTTTTGTCGCCTTGCCCGGCAGCTCCAGCGGCGCGCAGCAATTGGTCAGTCACCTTGGCCATGGCGCTCACCACAACGACAGGCTGCTTGCCGAGGGCAACGCGCCCGGCAACGATTGCCGCGGTACGCTCGATGGCGGCCGGGTCCTCGACCGACGTTCCGCCGAACTTCATCACTACCAGACTCATGCGATCGTTCCCATTGTCTAAAAGCGCATCAGACGCGGGCGGCGGCTTCGGCCGCGGGTTCCAGCTTGCCCAGACTGGCCAGCAACTCTGCGTTCAGGATGGCAGCGCCGGCAGCTCCGCGAATCGTGTTGTGCGAGAGCGCGGTGAACTTCCAGTCGAGCACGTTGCAAGGGCGCAGACGGCCCACGGTCACCGCCATTCCATTGCCGCGATTGCGGTCGAGACGCGGCTGCGGGCGATCGTCCTGAGGCGCCCACTGCACGGGCTGATCGGGAGCCGTCGGCAGTCCCTGTCCGGCCAGCGGACGAAACTCCGCCCAGGCCGCAAGCATTTCTTCGCGCGTAGCGGGCCTGCCCAGCTTGTTGCCGAGCTTGATGCTGACGCTCTCGGTGTGCCCATCCTCGACCGCCACGCGATTGCATTGGGCGCTGATGCGCGCGGCCAGCGGCGTCACCACGTGGCCTGAAAGTTTGCCCAGCAGCTTCAGCGTCTCGGCTTCCATCTTCTCTTCTTCGCTGCCGATGTAGGGCACCACGTTGCCCAGAATGTCCATTGAGGGTACGCCGGGATAGCCTGCTCCCGAAATCGCCTGCATGGTGGTGACGAGAATCTGCTCGATGCCGAAGCGCTCTTCGATGGGCTTCAGCGCCATCACGAGGCCGATGGTGGAGCAGTTGGGATTGGTCACCATGTAGCCGCCTGACTCGTGGCGCGAAGGCTGCTCCTCGATCAGGTGCAGGTGTTCGGCATTGATCTCCGGGATGACCAGCGGCACATTGGCGGCCATGCGGTAGGCGCTCGAATTTGAGACCACGGCGCAGCCGGCCGAGGCAAAGCGGGGCTCCAGCTCGCGGGCAAAGGCGGCGTCGAGCGCGGCAAAGATAATCTTGGGGGCGCCTTCCGGGTCGGCCGTTGCAACGGTCATGCGCGCAATGCGCTCGGGGAGCGGAGTATCGAGGCGCCACTTGGCGGCCTCGCCATAAGTCTTGCCGGCCGAGCGATCGCTGGCTGCAAGCCAGGCGACCTCGAACCAGGGATGGTTTTCAAGCAACTGAATGAAGCGTTGGCCGACCATTCCGGTCGCGCCCAGGATTCCGATTGGGTGTTTTGTTTGCATGGCCGTAGACACTCTAGTGTACAGGAGCATGGGTGTGGCTGGTGCGAAATGCATAGTGGCGGGCGGGGGGCGGGTTCCGGGTTGGCGCCTACTCGCGAATTAGCCGAATCAGCGGCAGCCGGGCGCCCAAGGAGCCCTCAGTTTATGCAATGTTCTCGTCAACGGATCTCTACACTGGGCTGCCGGCCCACCGGGGGTGAAGCCGGCAGTCTCGGCGCAGTTTTTTTAGATTGTTACTCTTGTAGCCTGATCGAGGCTTTGTTTCTTGCCACAAGGGAATTGAAGTCACCGACGGCCCGGGAACCGCCCTAGGCGCGCGCGGCCGGCTCCGATCGAACACGCGGAGTGGCCGAACCAGGAGCCCTCTCGGGGTTAGGCTCGGTGAATTGGTCGAGCAGAACCACATTGAGCAGCGACCTATGGACCCGGATGCGGCCGTTGTATTCGATAAGGCCGAGCTTGCGAAAGCGATTCATGAAGAAGCTGACGCGGGACCGGGTGGTGCCGACCATCTCTGCCAGAGCCTCCTGCGTGACAGGGGGAATCAAGGGTTCCGGTGACCCCGGCTCACCAAATTCGGCCAAGAGCAGGAGAATTCTCGCTAGACGCCTTTCGCTGGAGTCGAAAAGCTGTGCGACAAGATCGGCTTGGGTTCGCATGCTCCGCACCAGCAGGAATTTCACGTACATCTCGGAGAGGGAATGCTCTTCGTGCATCACGCGGATCATCGCTCCCCTCTCTATCTTGAGCGCTGTACAGGCGGTAATGGCGCTGGCCGTGGCCATATGCAGCCCACCCACGCTGGCCAGCGACTCCTCTCCAACGAATTCCCCGGCGGGGAGAAGCGCGATGGTGGCCTCCTTCCCGTCGCGCGAAACGACGGTGAGTTTTGCGCGGCCCGTCTGAAGATAGAAGATGGAGTCAGCGGAACTTCCCTGCGAAAAGAACGCTTGCTTGGGCTGCAATTGGACGAGCCTTCGTCCCACTCCTGCCGTTGCCAGAAAGTCGGCGAGGTCAAAGGTCATGCTTCGCACCTCGAAGGGGTAGACTGATAGATGCCCCGGATTGTACTCGCTTAGTCTAGCGGTCATTGTACGGTTCATGACACAGCCCCAACTTTGTCATGCGGCGTGAGCTTGGCGCATACTGATTCGAACATGGATTTGTTTGAAAGTGAGGATTCCTTGCGCATGAGCGGGTATAAGAACACTCTTTTGAATGCTCTCGACGGGGAGATCATTGCGCGTCTTCGTTTGAAGCCGGTCAAACTCGATCTGAAACACGAAATCGAATACCCTGGCAACCCGATCGATGGCCTTTATTTTCTCGAAGAGGGGATGGCGTCAATGACGACCACATTCAAGGATGGTTCTCAAGTCGAGGTAGGGATGTTCGGTTTTGAGTCGGTCATCGGCGTCTCAGCTCTGATGGGAACAAAAGCGAGTCTGAATCGCGTCTACATCCAGATTGCCGGCCATGGCCATACCTGTCACGTGGAGGACGCGAGAAGAGAGTTCCGCCTTGGCGGTGACTTTCAGTCTCTGGCTCTGCGCTATGTTCAGGCACAACTCGTTCAGGCAGCGCAATCCGCTGGATGCAATGCGAAGCACAACTCCGAACAGCGACTCGCCCGCTGGCTGCTTATCTGTGCCGATCGCGCGCACATCGACACGTTCAAGATTTCGCATGAGTTTCTAGCAGACATGCTTGGGGTTCGCCGTCCCACTGTTTCTGCGGCAGCCGGATTTCTCAAGCGAAAAGGGCTTATCGAATACACCCGCGGAGAAATCCGCATCCTCGATGTCCCCGGGCTCACTAAGATCTCTTGCGAGTGCTATCTGATCATCAAAGATTACCTCGACAATTACACAAAGTTCGACACCACAATCACTGCGTAGCCGCTGAAGCCGCGCCCCTCTTAAAACATTCGGGAAGATCGATGCCTGGGGACTTGTGCAGAGATTCCTCAGGTTTATCCCATCGCCGCCAGTACGGCGTCGGCAAACTGGGTCGTGCCGGCAGTGCCGCCGACGTCGCGGGTGAGGGCCTTGCGCTCGGCATACACCGTCTCCAGGGCCTTGTGCACCTTGTCTGCGGCGGCAATCTCATCCAGGTGGCGCAGCATCAGCACCGCGGATTGCAGCAGCGCGGTTGGATTGGCGACGTCCTTGCCGGCAATGTCCGGAGCCGATCCGTGCACGGCCTCAAAGATGGCGCACTCCAGGCCCAGGTTCGCGCCGGGAACAAGGCCCAGCCCGCCGACCAGGCCCGCGCACAGGTCGCTGACGATGTCGCCGTAGAGGTTTTCGAGCAGCAGCGTGTCGTACTGAAAGGGATTCATCACCAGTTGCATGCAGGTGTTGTCGATCAGGTGTTCGCCGTAAGCGATGTCAGGAAAACCCTCGGCCACCTTGCGCGCACAGCGCAAAAACAGGCCGTCCGACAGCTTCATGATGTTGGCCTTGTGAACGGAGTGGATCTTCTTGCGGCCATGCTTGCGTGCGTACTCGAATGCGAACTTGGCGATCCGCGTCGAGCCCTTTTCTGTGATCACCTTGATGCTCTCGACCACGCCGGGCACGACTTCATGCTCCAGACCCACGTACTCGCCCTCGGTATTCTCGCGCACGATGATCAGGTCCACGCCGGGCCAATGCGTGGGCAGGCTGGGCAGGCTCTTTACGGGACGGAAGTTGGCGAAGAGATCGAATTGTTTGCGCAGTGTGACATTGATGCTCTTGAATCCGCCGCCGATGGGCGTTGTGACCGGCCCTTTCAGCGCTACGTGCGTGCGCTCGATGGACTCGGAGAGCGCGGCGGGAATGTATTCGCCGTAGATTTCGAAGGCCTCTGCGCCTGCGGCGAAGCGCTCCCACTCCCACTTGACGCCGGTGGCTTCGAGAATGCGAACGACAGCATGTGTAACCTCGGGGCCGATGCCGTCGCCGGGAATCAGGGTGACTTTGTGCGTCATGATTCAGCTCCTAGCTGCTAGCTTTTAGCTTCTAGCTCGTTCTGCCAGTCGATACTGTTGTTCTCTGTATAACTCAATTCCAGTATGAAAAAGCTAGAGGCTAGAAGCTCGTAGCTAGAAGCTACTTTTTCTTGCTGCTGCGTCCGCCCAACAAGCCTTCAAGCTCTTCCTTGAATTCGCGCACGTCTTTGAAGTCGCGATAGACGGATGCGAAGCGGATGTAAGCCACCGTATCCAGCCCCTTCAGGTGTTGCATGATCAGTTCGCCGACCTCGGCGGTGGTGCGTTCGCGCTCCGGAGCATCGACCAGATAAGCCTCCGCCGCATCGACAATGGCTTCCAGCTTGCTGGCCGGAACGGGGCGCTTCTCGCATGCGCGGAGCAGGCCGCTGAGCACTTTCTGGCGATCGAAGCGCTCGCGGCGGCCGTCCTTCTTGACCACCATGTAGGGGATTTCGTCGATCCGCTCGTACGTGGTGAAGCGGCGGTTGCAGCTCTCGCACTCGCGCCGGCGCCGGATGGAGTCGGCCTCCTTGCTCTCGCGCGAGTCGACGACCCGATCCTGCCCGAAACCGCAATAAGGACATTTCATGCTTATCGCGATTCTAAATCAGTTGTCAGCGGTCGGTTTGAGCACGGAACTGGGAGGAGGAATAGGGCTGCGTAGGTAGCTGGTCGAGCGCTATTCTGCTTGCGGAAGCGCCATGGAAAGCCCGATTCAACGTAATCTCGATGAAATTGCCTGCCTGTGCAGGCGCTATCAGGTCCGCCGCTTAGCGGTTTTCGGTTCCATTCTGCGCGGGGATTTCGAGCCGGTTCGCAGCGATGCCGACTTCCTGGTGGAGTTCGAGCCGGTTCCGGTTGCGGTCAGAATGCAGAACTATCTTGCCTTGCGGGAGGCGCTCGCCTCTCTGCTGTCTCGCCCCGTGGACCTGGTCGAGGACGGCGCGATTCGCAATCCATATATTCTCCAGAGTGTCTCCGAGCAACAGCAAGTCCTTTATGCAGCGTGAAGCGAAGGCCTATCTGTGGGACATCGCGAGAGTTGGTCGGGTTGGATTGGCCGAGAATCGCCAGTCTAGCAATTCTAAATGGATCACGAAATCGGCCATCCGATGAGCAGCGCATCGGTCTGCTCCCGTAGGGAGCCATCGAGAATAGCCCAGGGCAAGCGCAGCGCAGCCCTGGGTAAGGGGCAAAGAGAGAGTCATCCGCCCCGGAAGGGCGGATCGAACACTTGCGCCACAGATTGCGGAATCCAGTGACGGTGCTGGGCTTTCACACCGCCCCTCCAGGGCGGGAATCCCTCGGCTGAACGCTTCCCCAGGGTTTCACCCTGGGCTATTCTCGACTCCTCCCCCAGGGAGGAACTGCGCTGGATGCCTCGCTGCTCCCCGATTTAGGATTGCTGCGGCTGGTTGAACGTCCTTGCGACTTGCTTCCGTCTCAGGGTAAGCTGCCTGCATGATCGACAAGTGGGAAAAGAGATTTGGTAGAATCCGTTTCCTTGGCTGGCTCGCACTCGCAGGTCTGCCCTTCGGCGTAGTCGCAATCTTTACCTCGGAATTTGTGCAGAGTTTCTGCACAGTTGCGGCGGTCCTGTTGATTCTCCCTGCTGCAATTTACATCTACGTTATCGTCATCTGGCATTGGAAGGACCGCTATCTCGGCAAGCACAGCGATCTCTGGGGTGCGCTCATATTGCTCGAAACAAGCGGGTGGATGAAGATTGTCTATTTGTTTCGCCACATTCTTCCGGACATGTATCACCGGGATCGATATCGCCGCGAACCGTCGTAGCCTGATCAGCTCAAGAACTCCGCAATCGCGCTGACTACCGTCTGCTGCTCGTCTTCGCGGAGTTCGGGGAAGATGGGCAGCGCCAACACTTCGCGCGCTGCCCGTTCCGCCTCGGGGAAGTTGCCTTCGGCGTAGCCCAGGCTCTTCAGCGCCTCCTGCATGTGGAGCGGGACGGGGTAGTAGATCTCCGTGCCGATCTTGCGTGCGGTGAGAAATTCGCGCAATTCGTCGCGGCGTGCGACGCGGATGACATATTGATGCCAAATATGGCGGCTGTCGGGAACTTCGTGCGGCAGTACGATGCCGCGGATTGGATAGGGGCCGGCTTCGCCCAGACCGGCGGAGGAAAAGAGCAGGTGGTAGCGGGCCGCCACGGCGCGGCGGGCGTTATTCCAGCTCTGAATGTACTTGAGCTTGACGTTGAGGATGGCGCCCTGGAAGCCGTCCATGCGGGTGTTCCAGCCAACCTCGTCGTGGTAGTAGCGGCGGCGCATTCCATGCTGGCGCAACATGCGCACGCGCTCGGCCAACTCCTCCGAATCGGTAGTCACCATGCCGGCGTCGCCGGCTGCGCTCAGGTTTTTGGTGGGATAGAAGCTGAATGCGGCGATGTCGCCGAGTGCGCCGGCATTTTCCTCGTGCCACTCAGCGCCCCAGGCCTGGGCGGCGTCTTCAATGAGCGTCAACCCGTATTCGCGCCCCATACGAGTGAATTCGCTCCAATTGGCGGGCTGGCCATACAGGTCTACGGGCAGAATAGCGCGCGCGGTTGCCCTTTGCGGACTGGCCAGCACAGCCTCAACCGCCCCAGGGTCAAGATTGAAGGTCCCGGGGTCGATGTCCGCGAGAACCGGAGTTGCACCGGCGCGGAGAATCGAGCTAACCGAGGCAAAGAAGCTGAAGGGGGTGGTGATGACCGCCTGGCCTGGCCCGATACCGGCAGCGGCCAGCGCCAGCCACAGTGCGTCGGTGCCCGATGAGCAGCCCAGCGCATGGGCCACGCCAAGCTGCTCCGCCGCCGCACGCTCAAACGCCGCTACCGGCTCGCCGAGAATGAACTGCTGCGTCTCAAGCACTGCTTCGAGCGCGTCCAGCAGTTCCCGGTGTAGCGGGCGATACTGGCGCTTCAGGTCGAGCATCGGCACCGGCTGGGAGATTTGGCCGGGAGCCTGGATGGAATTGGCTTTGTCCACATTGCCATTCTACGCATCCGGCCGGGGCCTTGCATCTCACGCCGCAGCGTCGCGGCCAACCCGGAAGCCCGGTTGTGCATCGAGTAGCAGTTGAAAGGGCGCGAAAGCGCATATAATGTTTTCACATTCCGGGAAATGGCGGGGCCGGGTTTTCCGGCGCCGTGCCCGGCGATTTGTTTTTTCGTGCAAGTGCAGTTCACAGGACTTCAAACCCTCAAGAGGAAAGTAGGAGATCGGCACATGGAAAACAAGCCGGCACAAAATATTCAGGACACCTTCCTGAACACTGTTCGCAAGGACAAGACACCGATCACGATTTATCTGGTGAGCGGCGTCAAATTGACGGGAAAGATCCGGTCCTTCGACAAATATTCCGTGCTTCTGGAAAACAACAGCCAGGAGCAGTTGATCTTCAAGCATGCAATTTCTACCGTCGTGAGCAACCGGAGCGTGATGCACACGGAGCATCGTCCGATGGCCGTAGCGACGGGGATTGGGCCATCGCCGGTGGGTGTTCCATCCGCGACGCCTATTGCCGCGGAGCAGCGATAGCACGCGGGAGCGGTCTCGATTGACGATGAAGGAGCGCGGAAGCGGCAGCTCCCGTGCGCTGCCTGGTGGGGGGTCTTTGGGCGCGGACACAGCTGCTGGCCGCTGGGGGTCCAAGCTGGAGCGAGCGGTGTTGGTCGGTGTAGACCTCACGCGGACAGAGCCCGGGGTTCGTGCGGGTAGCAACCGCGCCGGGGCGGCTGGCGCGCGACGGGCCGCATTGCGTTCGGAACCTGCTGGCTCGCCCACGTTGGCCGGCGAGTTCACGATCGACGGGCCCGAAACAGAAATTTCTGAATCTCAAGAAGCCCTTCAATCGAGCGGTGGTCCGCCATGGGGCCAGGGGACGGGACTGTCCTCTACCCATGCGTCCACTGCTCTGGACGCGGAAGAATCGTTGGCCGAGTTTCGCGAGCTGGTATCGAGCGCCGGCGCTCAAGTGGTTGCCGAGGTGATGCAGCGCCGTTCCCGGCCCGATCCGGCTACGCTGATCGGCGCGGGCAAGGTGGAGGAGATTGCCGGGGTGGCCGCTTCCACCGAGGCCGACCTGGTGTTGTTCGACCACGACCTGACTCCCACGCAACTGCGCAACCTTGAAGCCGCCCTGCCTTGCCGGGTGCTGGACCGGACACAACTTATTTTGGACATTTTCGCCCGCCACGCCCGCACCCGGGAAGGTCAGTTGCAGGTGGAGCGGGCGCAGCTTGAGTACATGCTGCCGAGGCTTGCGGGGCGGGGAAAATCGATGTCCCAGTTGGGCGGCGGCATCGGCACCCGAGGTCCGGGCGAAACCCAGCTCGAAACCGACCGGCGGCGAATTCAGACCCGGCTCGACCATTTGAAGGTCCAACTGGAGTCTGTGCGCCGCGTGCGCAAGCAGCAGCGTCAGCGGCGCGAGGCGGTTCCAGTGCCGACGGTGGCGCTGGTCGGCTATACCAACGCCGGCAAAAGCACGCTCTTCAATTGCCTGACCGGCGCCACGGTGCTCGCCTCCTCGCGAATGTTCGCAACCCTTGACCCAAAGCTGAAAGCTGTTGAACTGCCGAGTAGGCGGAAGGTGCTGCTCTCCGACACGGTCGGTTTTATCCGCAACCTGCCCCACACTCTGGTGACAAGTTTCAGAGCCACGCTGGAAGAGGTGGCGCAGGCCGAGGTGTTGCTGCACGTGAGGGACGCATCCTCGACCTATGGCGAGGAACAGAAAGCTCAGGTCGAAAAGGTCCTGGGCGAATTGGAATCGCTCGACAAGCCGCGCATTGAAGTCCTGAACAAGATCGATCTGCTGGGAGAGCATGAGCGGGATGGCTTGCTGGCCCGCTCCAAGAATTCCGGTGGAGTTGGCGCTGAAGTTCCTGTCTCGGCGCGGACGGGCGAAGGGATGGAGGCTCTGCTCACGGCCATTGACCGTGTCTTGCACTCCGATCCGGTGATTGAAGCGGAGTTGCGGGTTCCGCAGCAAGAAGGCGCGGCGTTGGCGGCCATCGAGGCGGGAATGATCGTGCACAGCAGGGAGTACGAGGGAGATCTGGTGCGCTTGACAGTGAGTGGCCCCGCATCGCTGCTGGGCCGGTTGCGCAAGTTCCGGACGCGCGACGAGTAAACAAATTGCGCCCATCGTTCAAAGGAGACAAGATGAATCCGGCCGAAGACGCCTCAGGCCGCACCATCGCCACGTTGTCCAGCCGCGAAGTGTATCGCAATCCCTGGCTTCGCCTGCGCGAGGATGAGATTCTGCGCTCCAACGGAACGAAGGGCATCTATGGCGTGGTGGAGAAGGACGATTGCGCCATCATTATCCCCATCGACCATGGCCGCGTGTGGCTGGTGGAGCAATACCGCTACACCATCCAGGAGCGGGCATTGGAGTTGCCGCAGGGCGGCTGGGAGATGGAAGTCGACAATCCCGAAGAGCTGGCGCGCGGAGAGTTGAAAGAGGAAATGGGGTTGGAAGCTGCTGCGATGACCTATCTCGGAGCGCTGTGGATCGCCTACGGGTTTACCCGGCAGAAGCAGCACGTGTTTCTAGCCACCGGCCTGACGCACACCGACAAGGAGCCCGACCCCGAGGAGCACGACTTGGCGATGCGCTTGATTACGGTCAGCGAGTTTGAGGAGATGATGCTCAACGGGACCATCCGCGACGCCAGCACCCTGGCGGCGTGGGGGCTTTATCTGCTTTGGAAGGCGCGGCGGGAGCGAGAGTGGCTCGGGTCAGCGGGTTTGCGGGATGCCGGCGGCTCTTCTGGCCGCTGAACATAACAACCTGAAAACGCGTGCCTCGAAAAGGCTTCGTGCGCGGGTCTTGCGCACGATATCTTCGACGAGGAGCGACACGGCGCGGTAGGTTTTCATCATTTCCGGAACGGAATAGCGCTCATGCCGCGATTCGCGGACGAACGCATTGCAAAGTTCACGCATCACACCTTCGATGGTTCCGTCGTGGATATTGGGGTCGGTTCCGCTTAGGTCGCTGAGCGATTTCGCTGCCCGGCGGTGCACGGTCTCGAAGACGAACCAGTCATGGGCAATGGAATCGAGTTTCGCGGAGGCAACGGCAAGACCCAGCTCGAAGGGCATATTGAACCGCGGTGTCGCGGGACGAGACCGGTCCAATTGAACTCTGGAGAGATCGTGAATTGAATAGCGGCAGCTGCGGATCAAATCGATAATTTTGTCCAACCGGTTCTGGCCGCCGGGAATCTCAATGGTAGCGCGAGGGTCCAGGCCGAGATAGACCAAGCCTGAGATATAGGCGAGATAGAGCCGGCGGAACTTGTCGTCGTAGGGGATATTCAGAAAGACGGTATGTTTTGAATATTCAGGCGTTTGTGCGGACACGATTCGTCCTTTTCCTCACAGCGCCGCTGGTTCTTTCGGTACCGTTTTGGGCCGATTTGGAGGAAGCCGGTCGAAGCTTGCGAGTAGAACCCACAGGCCGGCGAGACAGCTTTTCATCCACGAGACGAATCACGAGCTTCTGGTCCGCCTTGGTCAGACCATACGTTTTGACGGTTTCATCCCAGGTCGGCATCGGGGTGGTGACGATTACGGAGTGGGCCATATCAACTCCATGATACCGCCATTCGCGTTTTCGGGCGCGAAGACTTCCCTGTTCTTCTGCTATCCGCGCTCTTCGATGGGAATGTAAGGCGAGGGGTAGACGGGGCCGATGTACTCGGCGCGGGGGCGGATGAGGCGGTTGTCGTCGAGTTGCTCGATGACGTGAGCGGCCCACCCGGCAATGCGGCTGATGGCGAAGATCGGCGTGTAAAGATCGATGTCGATGCCTAGCGTAGCGTAAGTTGAGGCGGAGTAAAAATCCACGTTGGCGTTGAGCTTCTTGTCGGAGTTGATGTGCAGCTCGATGGCGCGGGACATTTCATACCACTTGGGCACGCCGGCGTCCCGGCCCAACTGCTCGCTCATCTTGCGCAGGTGCGTGGCGCGGGGGTCCTCGGTCTTGTAGACGCGGTGGCCAAACCCGGAGATCTTCTGCTTGGCGGCCAGCATGTTTTTCACGTATTCAACCGGATCGGCGCCGGCTTTGTCGATGGTGAGGAGCAGGCGCATGACGCCTTCATTGGCGCCGCCGTGCAGCGGCCCTTTGAGCGCGCCGATGGCGCCGGTAATGGCCGAATGGATGTCGGCCAGCGTGGCGGCGATGACGCGGGCGGCAAATGTCGAGGCGTTCAACTCGTGTTCGGCGTGCAGCACCAGCGCCAAATCCAGCGTGCGGGTGGCCGTTTCCGAAGGCCTGACCCCGTTCAGCATCCACAGGAAGTTGGCGGCGTGGTTGAGCGAGCGGTCGGGCGGCACCACCTCGAGGCCCTTGCGCAGGCGGTCGTAGATGGCCACAATCATGGCGATCTGCGCGGTCAGGTGGTAGCTCTTGCGCACATTGGCGTCGTGGGAGTTGTCTTTCTCATCGGCGTCGTAAAAGCTGAGCGCCGAGACGGCGGTGCGCAGCACCTCCATGGGTGTGGCCGAGGCGGGAATGCCGCGCAGCAGGTCGACAATGCGGAAGTCGAGCCCCCGGGCCAGCGACAACTGGGACTGGAACTCGCGCAGGGCAAACGCGTTGGGCAGCATCCCGTTCCAGAGCAGGTAGGTCGTCTCCTCGAAGGTCGAGTGCTCGGCCAGCTCATGAATGTCGATGCCGCGATAGGCCAGCACGCCCGCTTCTCCGTCGATCCAGCAGATGCCGGAGTTTGCGGCAACAATCCCTTCCAGGCCCTTCCCTTGGACAGCGGTCGACATAGCTTTCAAAACTCCCCTTGCGGTGATTTGTGGCGCTTTCAGGAATGCAGTGACTGGCTGATTTCATTCTAGTCGCTGCTCGTTTAGACTCGTGTCGAATTTCACCAAGGGACCAAAAACATCGCTTGGGGCTATAGGCTTAGGCGAATCTGCTTCGAGGTACAAGGTTCCTGGAAACGCTGAACTGGCGATTGCGGCGGATATCCCTCGCCCTCCACCCCCGGCGGCGAAGACGTGTCTCCGGCGGTCTGTTTACTTCGTTGAGGGTCCGGCGCCTGAAATTGCAGTAAAGATGTTTATAACGTAGCCATTCGGTTGTTGTCACGGAGTGCGGGACGAGGGTAGCGTGCCAATTCGAAATCCGCGGGCTTATCCTCCGAGTCGAAGCATGGCAACTACGGTCTCAGCGCCACGCCGCATGTTGGGCTTTTGTGGTACATTTCCGCCATCATGCTGAAATCCTTGGCGATACTCGGTTTGCTGCTGGCAGTTGCCCCGATGATGCCCGGTCAGCCAAATAAGGCTGCCGACCAAAAACAGGAATCCGCAAAACATGGCCAACCATCCCCCGTCGCGTCCGCGCCAGAAAAACACGATAGCGGCCAGACGGATCAGACCAAAGCCAGTCCCAACCCGCCAGAGTGGTACGCAGCCATCGAACGACCCGATTGGTGGTTGGTCGTTCTGGGATTTGCGACCTTGGGAATCGTCGCGTGGCAAACATATCAAACGAAGAAAGCTGCTGAAGCTGCGCTCTTGAATGCGCAAGCGGTTATCAATGCAGAGCGGGCTTTGCTCCTGTTTACCGTAGAAAAAGAGAGAGTTCAAGGGCCTGGAGGGCCGAGTATTTTCCATATCAGCGTTGTGAATTACGGCAAGGTCCCCGCTCGACGGCTGGAGATTAGTCGGCCACTTCATGCCACGATGACGCTGAATGATTTCGTATCCATGTCCCCCCCGGACTATGGGGACGATTTGGAGGAAATCCAAGAATGGCTGGCTCCAAAGGAAACGTGGAGGGTCGCTACGTTCTTCCCCTATGAGAAGCGAACTGAGAGGATCATGGCCGCCCAGAACCGTGGGGTCGCACCTGAAACAATCGAAGTGATAATTTACGGCCAAGTGACTTATCACGACGGAATCTCTGCCTACCTGCGTCATAGCAGGTACTGTCTCGCACACGACAGGGAGCCATTCTCCAATATAGGAGGGTCGCTCACTCCAGTTGGAAGCGAAGAATACCTCGAATGCACCTAAGCACTCTGCGACTATGGTTAGCGCCCCAAGGCAAATTAGGACACTACCGAGACGGCGGGCTTCTGAGCGGCTCCAAAGTTG
>Ga0224559_1000116_pt1 | contig 49305 bp, 63 predicted proteins | sample 714S33034metaG_FD_180676 | JGI IMG/M metagenome (GOLD analysis project Ga0224559, IMG submission 180676) | Peat soil microbial communities from Stordalen Mire, Sweden - 717 S3 30-34 | ecosystem: Environmental > Terrestrial > Soil > Wetlands > Peat | place: Sweden: Norrbotten County, Stordalen... | reverse complement strand
GATCTAATGCAACGTATAACCTCTCTATCCCGCTTCTACAGAGAGTTCCAGCTTGGGCCTGGCTAACTGCCTTACCCATTGAAGCAACGCCACCACCGCAAGCCTCGTTCGCTACAATAGCATCTATGGGGCCTTCGCAGAGGACTGCATGTTTTGAAGTAAGAAGGTTATTTTGAAACATTAAAACACGATCTCGGGGAATGTTATCAGAAGACCATGCCTTTGGCTTATTAATTACAGTGTTATTGCTTAGTAGATATTTGGTCTTTTCAATTGTTCTAAACTGCCAACCTACTAAACCGTCATTAACATAAATAGGGAATATGATTGCTTGTTTTTCTGGACTGTATCTTATATCATACTTTATAGCAGTATCTAATGAAATATTTCGAGATTCAAGATACTTAAGACCTTTTGCAGATCCTTTATGATCTATTTTAAGAAAATGGTAGGGAAAGGTAAGAGAAGGTAGGTCAGGTTCAACATCTACTTCAATAAACTCATCTTCATCTACCAAATCATTAAATTTTACATCAATAAAAATACTAGCATCTTTAGATAGATGTCCATAGAGACTTTTTTTAACAACAAGAACGGGTTGGCTAGTCAACTCAGCTAAAGCATATTCTGGAGAGCCTTGAAACCCTTCTGTTTCTCTACAGCGCCAGCAGGCAAATCTACCATCAGATTTTCTGATATAGAGTTTTTCTTTACCGCTACAAAGAGGACAAGTGAAAATGAAACTTTTGCTGTTTTGTTTAAATGAAAGTCCTGCGTCTTTGATAAACTTAGATAGCCTAATTGGATCTAACATCATACACTAAGACAATAGGTAACTGCAGTACCATCGTCTAAAACATCCGTGGCCCAAAACTCTCCAGAAGTGTCAAAATAAGGCATTAGATATTTGTCTTCTTCAAAATATCCGGTAGCCCTACTTAACGTTTTTGCCCCAGTAAGAACACCGGATCTGTGAAACAAAAGGTCTTCATCTTCAAGAAACGTCTTTAATGAACTGGTCATAACCCCTTAATCCTTTCCCTTACTTTCATTAACAGTTTACCAAGATTATTTTCACCCTTATTATCGCAGACTCCCCAAAACTGATCATTCCACCAATTAGTCTCTTCTAGGTACTTGTCGCCTGTTTCAATAAGCTTTTGTTTAAGATCTAGGTTTCTCGTAAACTTATCAAAAAGAATAGCCTCCATAATATCAAAGTTCCTACTAAACCAATCTGCAGGCAATTTAGTTCCTTGCCCATGCTTTTTAGCTTCACTGGGGGTGCATTTCCAAAACAAACTCCTATCACACCAAAGAGCCTTTGCTGCCTGATAAGCGTTTTCAGAAGAGGGGTAGGTATCACCTTCAAAAACAACTGGACAAATGTGATAATTGCTCAACCACCTATAACCACCAAAGAAGCCTTTAATGTTCTTTTCGTCATAGAAACTATTTTTATCTACTAACTCAACACTCATTTCATCTCCAAATTATAATAATTCCACTGCTAGAACAAGGTACACACCCAGCATACCTTGTGCCCCATCCGCTGTCAATTAAAATCCTCCCACATCCCTTGCAGATAGGGCACACGCAAACGGTTTGCCTACTCTTCTGGTTCTCCGTCATTTGCGGCATTTAATGTATAAACTCCTCCTATTTTTTCCATCTCTAAGATTTTTGACATTACCTCTTGCTGTAAATTAACATCTTTTGACAAAGCATCTAGCAAATTTGGCTTCCCAATGAACTTCTTGTCACCGATAATATACTGTCCCTTTGACGGCCTGTCAATAACTTTCCAGTTCAATCCAAGGCGAAAAACCTCTTCATGCTGATTAATAATGCCACGGTGATAGTCAATCGTAAATTCTGCAATCCTGCCAACAGCACCCATGCTTGAGTTTTCCATCCAAACTCTTACTTTATGCCCAGTCTGTTCCCCGTCATCTGTCATATCTTTACGATTTTCATCAACAAATTGACGCTCTAGAGCATCTACTTTACCACTGGCTGTCTTATTTTTGTCAACATTAATAAAGAATTCACAGTGATGCAAAACCGCATTTGCCGCAGCGGGCTTCTTTTTATTGCCCCGTTTAATCTCCCAAGGATCCATTTCATCCCTGGCATGAGCAGTCATAATAAGTGCAATTTTCTTAAGCCTTTGAGTGGCAATAATAGACTTCAAACCGACCTGCAAAGTTACTGCATGGTCTCCGATTTGATGCTGGGTAACCGATTCCTGTTCCGCTTCACGTCTACCCATCATATCAGAAATAGAGTCAATGCCAATTAGCTTAATCTTTGCTCCATCATCAATAAGACTCTTTACGTCATTCTTAATAACATCAAAAATTTGTTCTGGACGATTGACATAATACACAACAAATCTATCAGTGTCAATGCCAAAAATCTTAATCATTTCAGGGGTTAGCTGTCCCTCATCCCTCATTTCTGTGTCAAATTTAATGACAATGGCATCGGGATCGCTCCGATGAAGAGTCCCAGCAGCATCATAGAACAAAAACGACTTCCCAGACTTCTTTTCACCCCAAAGTAAGGTACTGTATCCAAATGGCATTCCATGATTTCTTCCAAAGATCCAGTTAACTCCAGGGCTACTCCATTTTAACAAGTTTTCAGTAGCAAATGGGTCTGTTCTTTCTATTACGGCACCTTCAATTTTTCTTAATTTTGCAGCAAATTTGTTCATTATTTAAATCCTAACGGTAAAGAAAATTCGTCTTCTTGTGTTTCAGTTTTTGTTGTATAAGTAGTTTGTTTAGTCTGAGTAAAAGGTTGTTGTCTGATTTCTCCATGTCTAGCAGGGGCCAGTTGTCCACTTCCCACTAGTTTTTTGACACTTTCATATCCTTTTTGAAAAGCGTCTTGCTTCCCCTTTAGATAAAGAACTAGAACAGTCAATTCCTCTAATCTATCCTTGGCCTCTATAACTTGAGGATCTAGCTCTGTTAAAGCGTCTCTTAAGTCTGCAGAAGCTTTAGAATGCCCCCTAGCTTTAACTGCAGCATCATTGCAGTCCAATAACGCTAACGCTTTAGTTCTTTTTAATAGGTTCTCAGCTTTGTTTTTTTCATACCCAAGGATGCTTACCATTCGATGCAGGTCTAACCAGTTTTTGTTAAAAGTTGTTAACAATTCTGGGGCTGTTTGGATGTTTACAATTGCAACATCTTCAAGCCTAGTTTCCGCCTTTACAATTTCTGAAATATCAATACCTATTGATTTTCCAGGATCGCTAACGCAAGGAACGAGATAGGTAGTTTGAGATAAATCAACCACTTAAACATCTTTAGAAAAGAAAGTGTCCTGGTGAGTGGAGGAAAACTCTAAATTGCCCGCCATGACTCAGGCAAACCCAGGACATCTCTATTAATTAGCCAAACAGAGCTTCAAACTGTTCATCTGTAGCGTCTGCACAATTTTCAACCGCTGGTGCAGGTGCCTTTTGGGGGACAGGACCAACCGGAGAAGTCTTAACTACCTGAACCTCTTCTGCTTTAAAAATTGCCACAGAGGGTTCTGCAGGGACTGTTGGTCTAGTAAAGGGGCCGGTTGCAACTACCGCTTCATTTGCCAAGGGGACTTCAACCGCTGGTGCTGTTCTATTACGAGATCCCATAATCTCATCCACTGTATCAGGATCGCAGCTTCCACCGAATTCAATGCAATGCTTTACAAGCTTTTCTACCTTGTCATCGCTAAGTCTAAGGCTTTCAACCTCTTCAACTAAACAAGGAAGGACATCATAAGCCTGTTTCAGCACGTCATTGCTAACAATATGGTAATCAACCTTCATTCCACCCTCGTCCCCAAAAGGAACCATATGCACTGAAACGGTGTCAGAAGTAGAAGACGCCTTGCCGCTACGAATAAAGTCAAAATAAATTCCGACTTTACCATTTGCCTGTGTAGGGATCTCTCGCCCCTTGGTAATAGAAGCTGGATAAGGCTTAGCCTCAATTTGCTTAATTACATCGGTCAGCTTCTTCTTGAGGCCGTAAGGGATCATCCCAATTCCCAACTGGCCAGTCTTGTTGATTGCATAGAAAGTAAACTTCCCATCAACGCCATGAGTCTTAAGCCATTCCGTAATAGGCTTCATCTGAGTATCAAAGGTCTCAGTTTTCTTTGCAATTGCCGCAGAAATCTTGTTTTCGTCAACAACTCCCTGAGTCTTTGCAGCAGCCTTAACCCTATCAGCCTCAGCAACCTTTTGAGCTTTAACAGCTTCAAACTTCTTAAAATACTCATTACGAAGCTTACAAGCAGGGCATTCCTTGACAATCATGCCATTTCGCTTCTCTTCAATGCAAAGGAACGGTCGATGGCTGGTCTTGCCAGGATCGTTGGGGTTTCTTCCCTGCCACCCGTAGTGCAACTTCCTAAAAATGCCTACATCGCGGCGATTCAATAAACCCTTCATGGAAGGCAGGATTCTAAGACACATACTATCATCTTCCTGCTTAAGCTTGAAGTATTCAAACTTAACTCCACTGCTTGAGGGGGCTCCGAATCCACTAGGTAACGTCAGTTCATCTAAATTGGTATCCATTTTCTATTCTCCTTCTTTGTTTTCTTCCCCAGTTGTGGCGGAATTGCCGTTTTGGGAATTTTTGTAAATTTTGCTTAAAGTTTTGGAAGTAATAATAAAGTTAGGTGGGAACTTGTAGTCAATATTTGTAGTAAAAAGAGTATTTAGATTTACTTTCTCTTCTGGAGATTGTACATCCAACACTAAGATTGGGATTCTTGGTACATCAACCCCAAGCTTCAAAATGGCATTGACAAGCGCCTTCGTTAGATACTTTTTACTAAATTCATCCCCAATGCTACTTCTAATAACCTTACGAATATGTGCTAAAGTCTCAAGATCGTTCTTACAAAGAGTCTCTTTATAAGGTGGTGCAGGCAGATTATCATACTCTAAAGCCTGTGCAATCTCTCGAATCCCCCGCAGCATGATGTTATGCTGTGTTGTATTAAAGCTACGGGACCTATCATAAGCTGGCTCAATGTCTGCACAAATCTTATTATAAATTTCGTTTGCATTAATTACGATACCCCCATTCTTTTCTAAAAATGCTGCAGCTTCTGCAATTACTGCAGCATCTCCTGTTGCATAGACTGCAGAAAGCCTTGAGGGAATTGCAGTAGCCTTTAACTCTTCAATTAGCGTAGGTAGTCTTTCGCAAGCGGTTCTAATTGCAATTCCCATTCCCGGTCTATTCTTATAGGGGACATCAGCTTCTTTAGTACAGGCAAGCTTTTCAGTTTCCCGAATATCTTTAATAATGTCCTTTAATTCTCTACTCATTTTCATCCTTTAATAGTTTTCCAACGATAGTTTGTAATGCTTTATTATACTCTACTAAATCTTCATTCTCTGCAATTACATCTTCTAATGATTCTTCAAGGTTTTTAATTTGATTTTTTAGATCTTGGATTATCTTTTCATCATATGTGTAGGCAACACTACAATTGCTAATACTAGGCCTATGTTTTTGTACATACTCAAAAACAACCTGATTGTGAACGTTACAATTCATTATACTTATCCTAACTACTTCACAAACCAAACAACAAGACCACCAACAACAAACCCAATAATAAAAGAGATGATGACGGCTACAGTTGAGTGTTCTTTGACACTATTTTCAAGTTCAACTGGCAGAGCTTCAACCTTTTGTTCAACATCTTTAGTGGTTTGCTCAACAATTTGAGCATCTTGCACAATGTCTAACCCAAGCTTTGCAAGTTCAGAATTTACTTGGTCCTTTTTAGTTTGAAGATCTTTCTTTAGACCATTTGCAATAATTAAAGCTGACTGCTTAGCTTGATATAACACCAACGCAGCTTTGTTAATTTCATCTACAGCCAATTCAGCCGCTGTCTTCACTGGAGAAACAACTTCTGCATCAACCACCTTAGAGACTTCTACAACCTTGCCTTGAACTGCAGTTTCTGCAGCATCTACTGGAGGAATAATGTTTGCAACTGCTGTTTCCACTACGGATTTTGCCTCTGTTTTTGCTTCTGATACTACATTTTCTACTGTTTGAACTACGTCAGTCATTTATGATACCCTTCCTTTTTGTTTAATAATTTCGTTCTTTGATTTTGACATTTTATCCCTCAACAAAAAACACTTCATTCTTTTTAAATATAGCTACAACTTTACCATCTAGAACCTGGACACACTTGTAATCCTTAAGATCTTCACAGGTACACTCATAAATATCACCACAGTCTATCCTATAAAGGCCTACTACCTTTTTGTTACCATTGGCGTCTGGCTTGCTATAAGCAATTTCAATTGGGATTAAAGGCTTCTTGTCTTTATCTTTTTCAGGGGCGTGGCGATATCTTTCAGCATCGGGATTAAACGGCGCTGGCGCTACTATATGGTGCTTTGATGTGTGACAAGGGCATGCCATATCAAGACATTTGCCATATCCATCCAAAGTACCCGGACTTTTTTCTTCTGACATCTCTTCAACCTTTCCCTTATAGTTTACTCTTCTTCTGCTGCCTTGTCAACATTTTCTTCGCTGCAATTAATTGTTTTTTCATCCAAAGGCTTCCTAATAACCTCAATCCCCCTGATTGCAAAATCTTTCTTCCCTGCACTCTTATTAACGATTACTGCAATTATACTACCCTTTTCAATCTCTTTAGCAATCAAAGGAATATTATCATTAAAGTCAGGCCACATGACAAGTTCCCTCTTCATTCCACCAAACTCAACGAAGAACTTATAAGCCTCCTTCCCCTTGTCTGGACCCCAATTAAACTTCTCCTTGTCTTCTAGATAGCATATAATCCCAGATCTGATATACCTACCCTCAAACCCCTGGCTAGCCTCTAACTCAAGCAGCTCTTTAGCCCCAATTACAGGATCGTATGTATCAATCTCTTGATGAGCATCTTTACTATAAACCTTGTTCCTAATTCTAATTGAAGTACCATCACTGTTTAAGAATTCTGGTAACCCAACTGCAATTACTGATGGCCTTAAATCCTCTCCATAAAGAGGCAAAACAGCTTTCTTTGCTTGATATCTACTAAGGGTATCCAAAACAGGCAGTTCTTTCTTGGGCTTCTTATATTTCTTACCTTCAAGACTATAAAGCTCTTTCATCATGGAATGATAAGAATCAACTTTAACTGCAATTGTTGCATCTTTATCAAAAAATGAATCAAGACAACCAGCAGATATCATAGCATATATCTTGCCAATGTCAAGAGCATTTCTACCCCAAACTTTTACTTTTTTGACTGAACCGTCTTTATCCTCTTTGTCCTTAAGAATAGGATTGTTCTTTTGATAGTCAATAATAGCCTGACAAAAGTGTTTTAGATCGGTATACGGCGCTGATTGCGATAGCTGTTTGTGCGCCGTATCACCGACGCCTTTGAGGATAGAGATAGGTGCTCTAATTTTATCACCTTCAATTTCCCAATCACCTTTTGATAGTTTAATATCGGGCAGCAGCACTAGATGACTGCAATGCATCCAGAATTTGTCGTTTAGTTCGTCTTTGGAAGATCCCCGGAGAACTGCAACCCACCATTCAAGAGGATAATAATGTTTTAGCCACAAACAAGTGTAAGCTAGCTTACCGTAGCTAAAACTGTGTGCATGACAAAACCCGTAGGCGCTCCACGTAGTTATACTATCCCATACAGCTTGTGCAGCTTTTTCTCCAACCTTTTCAGCGGCCTTTTTAATGAAGTCTAGATAAGCCTTTTCTATTCGATCCCTTTTTTTCTTCCCCACCATTCTTCTAAATTCTTCCGCCTCGACAGCTGTGCAGTCCGTAAAATACCGATAAACTTTCATTAAAGACTCTTGATAAACCATGATGCCCTTTGTTTCTGCACATAGTGTGTCAAGTTCTTTTACTACATCATCACTTCCTTTTAGACCACTAGCTCTTCTGGAATACTCAACCAACATATTATGTTTCACAGATGGACAATCTGGATTGGTAACAAAATATTCAAGAGGACCAGGCCTGTCTAGGGCGGTAAATAATGACAAATCCTCTTCAGAATTGAAAAGATCTTTGAAGTAATGCAGCCATTTCCTGGCAGAAGACGAATCTAACTGAAAAACGGTTTCAACCTCACCTAAATAAATATCATTAAAAACTTCTTTATCTTGTGGGAGATCCCACAAATCGTATTTATTGCCCTTTTTGTCTGGGATCACTCGAATACCAGGAACCTTTAGCCCGTTTATAACAGTATCCTTTGGATAGTCCCCAAACACCCGTTTTTGAATAAGCTTAGTAGCTTCTTGAACGTCCTTAAGACAATTAACTGTCAAGAAGTCCATCTTAATTGCACCACAAGCTTCAGCGTCAGGCCCAGAGAAATCAAGAACTTTAACGCCAGAAGTGGTTGTAGTTGGAATAAACTCATCAATTGGTTCGTTGCTAATTACATATCCTGCGGCGTGACGCCCCTTGGACCTCCATAAGCTTAATGAATCTAGCACCAAAGTCCAATGATCGGGATACTTTCTAACATATTCTTGCAAGTTTCTATCAGTTTCAATACTCCCAGGAACAAACCCTTCGTCTGTATCATATCCTAAAATAAATTTCTTATCATTTACCCCTTGAGGCGGGACAACAAATCCCTTAGCTAGTCTCTCAATATCTGGAGGGACGCTGCCTAGAAGGGCTCTAGCAACGTCTCTGACCGCGTTCTTTAATTTTAGTGTGTTAAGAGTCCCTATTTGAGCAAAGTGGTCTGGAAAGCGTTCCTGGAGCCATCCATCAAAATAGGTAGGCAAATCACCTTTTTCAGAAGTCCTAGTTATTGTTTTGATTTTCATTTACCCACCATTGATCAATATCTGCATTCTTTTCAAAGGTTTCTTGTGCTGTTAAAAGCCCTAAGTTTGTTTCAATTTTAAAGTCTTTGGGAAGAGTGTGCTTGGTTCCATCTTCACATTCAAACTCTACAACATCTGTGTCATACCCCACAAGCAAATCACGAGACGCTAAATCTTGATCGACGTCAGGCAGACTGCCCGATTCTATTCTAGCGCTGTTAATAAACCTTTCTAAAGACAGATCGTTTTTAATCGGATCTACCGATGTTATACCTAGAAGGTAATTAAGAAGAAGTCCAGCACCACTGCCACGGCCTGGAGAAGTTAACTGTCCTTGATTTTGATAAACTCTACAAACCTCTTCATCAATAAAAAAATACGGCAATAAATCTATTTTACCATTCTTATGTAAGATGTCAATTTCTTTCTTGAGCCTTTCTACATAAATCGGATTGTTTTTTGGCATTCTCCCATGTTTTTGAATGAGCTTTTTAGTATACTCAAGCGTTAAAGATGGAAAGAACTTGGTAGGCAGTTGAGGCTTATTATCAAACTCAAATCCTTTAAATCCTTCAACCCACTGCTTGCTATTGTCTATCCATTGTTCAAAAGTTTTTAGATCGGTCCCATGTGTTTTGTTAAAATGGGAAAAAGCCTCTTCAGAAGACTGCCTATGGTAAGAACTATAAAATTTCCAATCGCCCATCTGACTCAATCTAACGTCTTGAATAACCTTTTGAGATGGCTTGCAAAAGTGAGCGTCACAGGAACATAGAATAGGCACCTTGTATTTTTTAGCTAGCCCCATCGCAAGTAGATTTGCTCCAAATTGAATATCCCCATTAGGAGACCAGGGACTGCACTCATTTTGATAAAAATCGTTCTTCTTTTCTACCTTTAATATCTTATAAGGAGTGTCAAAATCTGTCCAAACTCTATAATTACAAGCCCCAATTAATTGCAGATGTTTATCTTTATCGTAATTGTCTGCAAGCTTTTCTGCTGTAATTGTGCCGTCGTTAGTCTTTAGGTTCTTATCGAAGTAATATTTTAGAGTTTCTTTAATACCCTCTTTTTCAACTTCAATAAACACACCCTTAATAAAATTCATATTGCAGACGTGGGGAAAGACCTCAACAAAAAAGCGATCTTTGAACAAATAGTGGAGTCTTTCAAAATAAGCCTTGGCGATACTAAACCTTGTCTCTTGTGGGATTTTTTCATTAAGCAAGTGTCTTGAAACCATTCCAATAACACAACTAGACCCTAGAGTTGTATTATATGAAGCTAGCTCTTCGAGCTGATTCCATGAGAAAAGAGGCTTTCTTTCTTGACCATGCAGTTCACTATTAGCATCTGCTTTTGATAGCAACCTTACAGTAGCTTTATATGCTTTGAAATCTCTAAATCCAAGAGTAAAATGCTGATATTTAATATACTCACAAAAAGAACCATTAGGATGTTCTGCCGCCCATTTTGTTTTATCAGACCCCTTGGGAATGAAGCTTGTTCTTGGGATATCATGGGCTAGTAAAATTGGACAATCATCGTCTCTGTAATACCCTTCCAATCCTCCACAGAATGTCAAACCGTTCTTTTTAGCTAGCTGATAGGTTTTAAACACTGCGCCAAGGGATCCGTGATCTGTCACGCAAAGGCTGCCGCTGTCTAATTCTACCTCTCTTTCGGCAAAGGCTTCAGGAGTAGATGCGGAATCTAAACTTTGAAGATGGCAGTGGGGGCTGGAATAATTTCGCATTTACACCTTCCCCAATTCCACCCCAAGCGCCCTAATTTTGCATTCAACTGCAGAAATATTTTCGACATGGGTTTTTAATTGCAGCTTTGTTTTATCTACTTCAGTAGTAAGTTGCTGCAGTTTACTAACAGCCTCTTCTTTCTGAGCTATAAACCTATCGCGGTCTTTTAATAGACGAAACATCTCTTCAAATGTAACTGGTGTCTCTTTATTCATTGCCATTTTAATCCTTGCTTCCTAACGGATACAAATACCAATAATTGTAGTTAAATACATGTGTGATCTTATCATTCTTCCAATCCCAAAAACAAATACCCCCATCTGGTGCTGGCCCATAATGAGCAATCACGCAATCCTTTGGAAAACTTTCACCTGCAATAAACTGCAGTCTTCCTTCTAACAGGTATAGATTGGCTTTACCAACAACGTTAGCCATAAAAGCTTTTGTTGTCCCATAAGGAATTAAAAGTAAAATTTGAGCACCTTTATTTGCTTCTAAAGCACATCTGGCGCTCCACTTACCTATATCACCAAACTCACAATTAAGCCAGAAATTTCCACCTAGCTTTTTATATAATTCTGCCCAGTCATGATCAAAAGAATCAATGCCATAAGCCTCCTTATCAAGAGACAAAGGGCCTTCTGGACCAGTGCAAGGGGCTAAATAATTATCGCAGACCTTGTTATAGCTTCTTGCAGCCAGGTCAAGCGTGATTTTACCAAACCTCTTTTCAACAGATTCTATTAAAGCCTTTGGTGTCTGATAGTCTTGCTTGCTATTTTTACCAGTACTAATTCGTGCCATTACTTATTAATCCTGTTTTCTACTTCCCTATTAAACTGCACAAGCCTTTGGTTGCATCCATATTTACATTTTTCATGCTTTGCCGAAATTTGAGACATTATACCATCTCGATATAGGTGAGAGCAACAAGATTCCGTACCATCTGGAGAAAAAACCCGTTCACTCATAGAAATATAACAGGCCTTGTTTAAATCCTGTTCAAACCTAATGCCTTGAATTAACCGCCTCTTTTCATCAATAGTTTCCCTTAAAAGAGCTAATGACTCCTCAGACAACTCTCTTGAAAGCTCTGGGAGAACATTATCAAAGATATCATTTGCGTCTTCCTTAGATATCTCAAAATCGGGCTGACATCCTTTATAAACGGAAAAGAATAAGGCGTAAAGTCCAGTGAATTCATTTCTAGCAAACCTAGCAAAGTCTATGGCTTGTTTATAATTATTCTTGCTGAGGGTGAAAGTAATAGAAACTACGGTGTGCGGGATGCTTTCTTTGATATTGTCAACGACCACTTCAAATGCATTCTTTCTACCCACCAAAGCATTCCAGTAAACGGGATCACAAGAATCAAGAGAAATCTTCAATCTTTTTACACACTTATAAGGTGGAGTTCTATACCCATTTGTATTGAGATGAAATCGGTATTTATCTCCCAATTCCATAATAGTAGGAAACAACCAAGGGACCATAGAAGGTTCTCCTCCAGTAAGATGGATTATTGCTTCTTTGCCATACTTTTCCAAAATGGTTAGAAAAGTAGACTTCTCCATTGTTTCGCCAGTATCCTTAACATTACAGTACCTGCATTTGAAGTTGCACTTATCCGTAACAAAAACGGCAACCCGTCTTACTGGCAAGACATTTGACTTACCATTTAGATAATCAGATGTCTCTTCTATTCTTTTGTTAAAGTCGTCCCAATAGAGTGAGTGCCTCATAATAGAGACACTATACACCCATTCTAACCTTCAAGTCAAGGATAAGTCTCTGAAATCTTTCCTCTAGCTCTTCTTCAGTAATTTCAAAGGCCGAAGCTATAATATGATCTGGACACCCATCAGGATATCTATCCAGTAACTCCTTAATAGAATTGTGATATCTGTTCATATAAACAAAATCAGGATCAGTTCTTATCTTATTAGGGCCGTCAATATCATTAAGCATTATTAAACCTTTCAATATTCCCTAAAGCTTTTTTAGCTAATTTCTCAATGTTTTCATACTGTTGCTTAATTGCAGCAATCTGCTTCTGCCCAACTTCTACTTCTTTTTTAGCAGCAAAGAAATCTAACTTACCCTTTGTAAGGTTAAGATGAGCATCTTCCTTTGCGTGTTTAATAACAGAAAAACTATTCAAATTTACAACCTTGTTCTTTTTAATCTTTTTCCTGTTTTTTTCTGCAACTTCTAAATCTTCTTTTAACTTTACAAGTCCCTGTTCAGCTTTCAATAATTTTTCCTTAGATTTTGCAAGTTCATTTGACGCTGCAGATAAAGCATTAAATAGTTCTTGTAGTTGTAATTGCAGTTTGTTATAAGTCAATTAAAATCCCTCAAATGGAGTAATGATAGAGTTGTAGTTACTGTCATTTTCTGCCCCGTTAACTTCAATAAACCTACGATCTCCTACAGGATGCTTCTCAACTGATTCAAAAATCCATTGGCCACAGGTTAAATCGGGGCTACCGATACTAAGACTGTAAGCATCACTAGGAACAAGGGCTCCATTGGTAATCATTGTAACCTTCCCAGGCAGCTCTGTCATTCCTGCAATATGTAGATGGCCCACTGCAAACACCCTAAATGGGCCTCCAATATCCCCTGCAGCATTCCATTTGTAAATCTGCTGCGCTAGACTGGCCATATTGATTGATTTACCTGGGTATCCTGGTTTGAGAACCGTATCCCCATGAGTACCAAACAACTTATTATTAAAAAGAGGTGCAATATAATAGGGTGTCTTAGGGATGTTAAACTGACAATTTTTGACACCTGAGTTTAAGACAGCCTTTTTAACTGCATAATACATCATATTTTCAATACTGTCAAACTTTTGATGCACTGCCCTTTCAGGATGTCTTTGCAGATTCCTTCCATGGTTTCCAGGGTTTGTATAAATTTCAACAGAAGGGTAGCAGCCACAAAGAAGCATGATATACTGAGTAAGGTAATGAGTCGCTGCAGCAAACTGCAGGGCTAGTGGTTCTCCATCTCTTAGATCGTGTAACTGCCCCTGCATGCAGTCACCAATAAGATGAATAATTAACTTTGTTTCATCTCTGTATTGTTCCTTATAATCTGCAACCTCTTGCGCTACCTTGCCTAACCGTCTTGACTCTTGAACAACACCATACTCCAAAGGACATTCTGCAGGGTCTAGATGAGATCCGAAGTGCAAATCACTTAGAATACTATTGACGATCCTCTTATATGGGGCATGCTTACGTTTACCTGAATACTTAGGAGGGCTGCACCAGCCCTTACTAAACACCTTTGAAAGAGTCTTGTCTAGTTCTTCTACTACAATTAAATCTCTGACTGCAGAAACTGCAACTTTTTTATCAATACTAGCTTTATTAGCAGATTTAAGAGTTTCTGCTTTTTCTTTTAGGCATTCGTGTATTAAGTTGTCAGACTCTGCGGATTTTGACATAAAGCCCTTTTATTAAACTACTCCGTCTTTGCCGTCTCAGCTTGATTAACAATATTGTAAATCTCTAAAATAGTGACACTGCCACCTGTAGGTAAAGTAATCACATCGCCACACTTCTTATCAACCAAAAGCTCCTTGACACCAGGATTAAACTGTCCCAAGGTCAAAAACGCTCTAGTAGGATGTAAGACTTCCCCCTTATCGTTAGTTTGAGTAGTTACAAGAATGTCGTTTTCATTTTTAACAGCCTCTGCAGCAATCAGCTTACCTTCTGCAACGGCAACTTTAAGGTTTGCATCAGACTGTGCAGCCTCAGATTCAATTTCCTTAATCCTGTTATTTTTAACAACTTCTTTTACCTGATCAAGTAAAGAAGGTTCATCTGAACCACCAAGCCTCTTACCAACCACTTCAATTAAAGCTGTTAAAACTCGGTCAAGGTTATCAATAGCTCCTGACATTTCATTGTTATCTTCCTGAGCCTTCTTAAAGGACTTCTCTAGAGCAGGAACGAGCTGTTGAAAGGCCTTTTCAAGGTTACCAATTCTATTAAGGGCATCTTCTCGCTTAGCGTTATTACCTAATCCATCAGTCTTTTTGTTCATTTTCTTTGATTCCTTGGTCATCTTTATCTATCTCCTTGTTTCATTTACAAATCTATTATTAGCAGCGTTAGCCCCAGCCTCAGCAGCTGCAATTGTTGCAATCGTCATATTCCTTGGAAATGGCACAGCCTCTTCAGGTCTAAGTTTAGGAGTCTTATCCATCTTTATAACCTTGAAGATTTGATCCCCTTCTGTTTTATAAACAGTCATACCGTCTTTTAGTAAAAGGCATGTTTTTTGAGGCATATTATTAAGTCTAATTTCTTCTGCAGGACCATAAGCCCCTGCACGCGTTAGGGACCATTTTATTTCATATTTCTTGCCACCCTCTTCAACCTGTTCCCCGTCTTTATAAAACTGAGGCCCCCTTTTAGCAGGTTGGTTAGAAACAGGCCTTGTTTGTTGTGGTTGAGGCGATTGTCTTATCTGTGCAGGTTGAGCAATTGGTGCAGGCTTAACAACTATTTCTTGTGGAACCTCTTGCTTTATTAACTTTGGTCTTCCTACGGGTTTAGCAGCAGGCTTAACTGGTTCAGATCTAGGTTTAGTGACAGCCTGCTTAACTGCAGTTTGCTGCACTCTTGCAGGCTCTTTAACTTGCTTTTTACCACCCAATAAAGAAGGGTTATTGATAACCATTTGAGCAAGGGTTTTTAATGCTACAATTTCTTGCTCATCGAAACTAGATTTTACTTCAGGTTCTTGTTGTTTAATGCCAATTAGCTTATTTAATTGACTTAGAGCAAATTCTCTAAACTCCGCTTCAACTTCAATTGTAGAAGGGGTCTTTTGGTCATATAAATTGCCAGACGCCCACTGTTGGTAGAGAACAGCTTTTTGCAGTCTTTTTTCTACTTCTGACATCTCAACAATTGCAGTATTAACTTCTTCTGACACTTCATTTTCTTGATAGACGGCAACTGGGGCATCTTCTGGGTTTGAATCGTCTCCAATAAAGATAGGGGCTTCCTCATCTTTGCCCATTGGGTCTATCTTTTCGATTCCTAATTGCTCAAGAAATTCTGACATTTTCAACCATTATAGCAGATTTTTGCAGAAAGTCAAGTGTTTTTATGGTAAATAATCAGGTTCTGGACACTCAACTCGATGTGCCATAGTATATAGGCATTTTGCTAGATTTACCAAGTTTTTATGATCATCAGTTTCAACTTCCTTAAGTGGCAAGTCCTTCCATTCTACTTTACCATCTTCATATTTTGCGGATTCTAAGATTTGACTCTTGATAATGATATAAACCCTACCATCAAGATCTCTGTACCAATTTCGACCAAGATAGTCAACAAAAAATTCCCCACGTTTCAATTTAAACTCTTGAGGATCTCGATGCGCGGCCTTTTCTGGTTCGGGCCAATCTTTCATAAATTCATAGATACCCGATGGTATAAAAACATGCTCTTCTTCTTTCCATCCAGGGACAATTACAGTAATTGTTTCATCTGTTTGCGAGACACCTTGAAGGGCCTTCTCCACCCACTTTATCTTATATCTAATATCACCGTCTACAACAACTTCTCCATTTTTAAGCACAGCGCATCCCATTATACCACCCTTAAATAATATTCATTTGGTTTAATCTCTCTTGAGTGTCCTTCAAAGCTGGCTGTCGATCCGGTGCCATTTCTATCAATAATTTCACCAATTCTTTTATTGAAGAGTCTTCGCAATAGTTCAAGAGATCTCTTAATACTTCTTGCAGTATTCTTTTTCCAACTAGGTCTAACTCTTGCTTGTTTTGCCATTTTATCTCCAATTAACGAAGTAAACTTCTAAAAAGTAATACCACTATAGCCACACCTACAACAATATCCAACCACATTGCAATTACTAAAAACGTGTGCATTTTCATCCTCTAATTATTTCATCATAAATGCAGACTGCTGCAAGTACTGCAAAACAAGAAACATAGAAAATGCTATTCTTTAAGTAAAGCAAGTTTTCCTCCCGGATGCTTCTTATAATAACACATCAACGCTATCCATAAACTATTTGCAAATAATACTAACAAACCTGCTGAAAAAGAAGCAAATTGTTCTAGATGCCTATAATAGAAAATATTCCAGCCGCCCCACATTGCAAAAAACACGGTGCTTAAAATTGAAACCCCTGCAACCCTTTTATCTTTTAAAAGAGTTCTGCAATGGTTTAAAATAAATACACCGCCGCCAAATTCAAAAAGACCGTTGACAACATCTGGGATCATCATGGAGGCGTGCCTATCCGGTTGACGCCCATTAGGCGGCCCGGCTTTCGTCAACACGAGGCTGAGCACTCAGCCCGAGATTCAAGATATTCAGGGCCGCGTTACGATCACGGTCGTGGGTCACCCCACAAGCTGAACATCTCCACTCTCTTATTCCAAGCCCTGCGATACCTTTCGGCCTCCCCTCGGAGGATCGATCCCCACAAGCGGAACAGGTTTGGGTCGTAAATGCTTCATTGACTTCGATGAAGGTCGCTTGATGCCTACTGGCTTTATAAGCAAGAAACCCTCTCAGCATACTCCAACCGGCATCAAGTACGGACTTTGCCATGCTTGTCTTCGCCAGTTTTGATGCCGACACGTTGCCAACTACGATCAAACGGTTTGCGTCGGCGAGCTTCGCCGATACTTTGTGTAGGTAGTCCTTTCGTTGATTCTTAACCTTCGCATGAAGTGCTTTGACTCTGGAAGTGTTGTGAGCCCTTTGGGCGATTGCGAGATTCTCTTCGGTAGCACGGAAGAAAGCCGGATGCGCTATCTTCTCCCCGTCGCTAGTCGTGGCGAGGGTTTTCAGCCCAAGGTCGATTCCGACCTGGCCGGTGCCGGTAGGAAGGAACGAAACCTCAACATGAAAACACGCGTACCACTTCCCGGAAGAATCCTCGACGAAGCAACCGCCCTTTGCGTTGGCCGGAAGCGGACGCCGCTTTGCTCCGAAGAATCGGTAAGTGCGTCCTAGGTAGGTTACCGAAGAAGGCGTGATTTGACGGGACTGTTCTTGAAAGGGAACCCAGCCTAGAGATCGTTTCGATCCCGAAGAGCGACGAAACTTAGGACACTTCTTGTGTTGGTCGCGGCTACGCGCGAAGCGCTCACAGGCACCTTGAACGGTCTGGGCGTGTACCCCGAGTTCTTTGGAAGTGCCTTTGGCTAGACCCTGTAAAGCGTACCGAGACGGCCACTTACTAGTGGAACCCAGACGGTAGATTTCCTGAGCTTTCCGTTGGGATGCCGTGCAGAAATTCCACACTTGGTTGACTGCCCATGCATGGTGCCTCAACGTTCTCGCAACGCGAGATCCTTTGAGACGGTATTTGTAGGTGATAATCATTTGGGTTCTGTGGGCATCAACCGGATAAGCATGTATAGTACCATTAAATGGCAGTGGTGTCAAGGGCTAAGCGCCACAAGATCCTCTATTAGAGATACTGCAAACATCTGCCTGCTCAACAAACACTTCTCCAACATGTTTAATAGCAGTCTTATAGGCAACTGGAGTTAATGGCTGGCCACCTCTGGCTCCATCTGGATAACAAGTAATACCTCTTAATTTTGGAAGATATTTTATCAACATGTTCCCAAAGCTAGAGACATTATTACTATTATTAAATTCACTTCCCCACTGAGGAAGGTTTATCGTGCTACTTACTCCATGATCTACGTACTTTTGAATCCATTCTTGGAATTTAACTCGCCTCTCAACATCTTGGGCAAGAGAATAGGCGTCTTCAATATGTTCTTCTGAAATCCCACTACTAATAAGCCTTTGGGCCACAGGATCAATTACGTACTGATAATGAACAACGTCTCCCTTTAGATATCTACGTTTATAGGCAACACAAAAAACAGGCTCAATTCCAGTAGAAGTTTCAGCTACAATTCCAATAGTTCCAGTAGGAGCGATTGCTCTCCCAGCGATAGGAACAGTTAGATCCCACTGCTTGGCATAAGTCTTTGCATATTTTATATTTGTAGCATAGATTTTTAAATACTCTTCTAATTCAGAATCTTCTCCATATTTCTTACCATGCTTTAATAGCCACTCATGAAGCCCCATCAAGCCAAGCCCAATGCGTCGATTCCTAGTTCTACACCGATCAACTGCAGCGTATGGTACGTCACTATAAACACTTCCTGCAACTAAAAAGGCTGTTCCAATCTCAACTAGCCTTTTCATGTGTTCAAGATCTTTAACTCTTGAAATATTGATGGACCCTAAATTGCAAATATCTGAATCATCTCGCGAACTTATCTCTGTGCAAGCATTACGAAGATCTTCACCTTCATTCTTTCCAGTGTCAACAGAAAACCCTGGCTCCCCCGTCATAAGCATCTGCTTAATGCAGTCCCAATAAATAGAATATGCTGTAGAATGCAGCGAATGCTTTTCATTGCTATACGCTTCAAAAAATTCATCATCCAAACAAACACTAATATTTGTACTATCTAAGGGGGCTGGGAAATTGTAATCTTCCGTTTTTGCCTGCTTAATTAAATCAGACCAGTCTTTCATATGAAGAAATTCGTGAACATCAGGATGCTTCCAACTTAAGCCAGCCCAAACTGCTGCCCTCCTAGATCCACCCTGGATAATAAACCTAGCACATTCATTAACCATTTGCATCAATGATACGGGACCCGACGCAATCCCTCCAGTTTTACGAATAGGTTTGCCCTTGGCTCTTAGGGCCGAATAGTTAATCCCGATACCGGCGCCAGTCATTAGAGCCATGCTTGCTTTTTGTAGTAAATCGGACCATCCTTCTCTACTATCTTCCGCTCTGAGAAGCAAGCAATTTTGCGTTTGGTGGAAAGCTCTCCCAGTGGCGTATAAATATCTGCCACCAGGAATAAACTCTTTGTTAGTAATTGCAGTTTCTATTTCTTTAACCAAGTCTTTAGGAGCGTCAACAGCTTTCATTACATGTTTGGCAACTCTGTGTGCTATTTCTGGCCACGTTTCTTTTTTGCCTTCTGGAAGATCGTGAGCATATTTCTGATTCATAATGTTTGTTGCAAACTGTGACATCTGATTGGGCATTCTACCTTCATCTCCTATAATACGCTACTTGGCATAGTTTTAGCTTCGTGTTCTTTAATTTTCTTTTCAAAGTTCTCTAAATATTCTACAATTCTCTTAGCCTTTTTAACATCAATTCCTCGTGATAAAAATTTATTGTTGCAATACCAACATAGCAAACCCCTAACCCACATCACCCTACATGAGGGAGTCATTTTCTTCCAGTTCTTTACGTGAAAATGATCTATACAAAGCCTTCCCTTTTTAGGCTCTTTTTCGCAAACAAAACATTTACCGTCTTGTTCATCTAACATTTTCCTCCACGCTTCTTCCGTTAATCCATAACGAGCAAGCGTGCTTTTTGTAGGAGTTTGAACTGGCATGAACTAGAAAGATTGGATTAGTCTAAGCAGTATGTAATGGCAGTTCCATCACCTAAAACTTCAATTAACCACCAGTCTTCATTAGCGTTTTTATCAAAGAAATTACAGACACCATTGTCAATACTTCCTTCAACCCCCTCTGCCGCCTCACAAAGACAAATAGAGTCATCTAACTCAAATAAATTGCCACCTTTTAGAAAATCTTCAATTGTACTCTTCATAAAACCCTATTCCCACTTAACAGTTGGATCTACAATTAGTTTGCCAACCTTAAGACTACCATCTGCCGATTTCTTTACTACAATATAGTTGCCATCACCTATATCATTGTTTTGGACAGCAGATTTGCAAACTTGTTCTAAAGAAATATTGCTATACTCAAGCGCATCGTTCAGATCGAAGACGAAAAATTCCTCTTTACTATCCTTCTTCTTTGACATTATCCCTCACTTTCATTTAATTCGCCATTAGCTGCTTCCTTAATAAAATCGGAAACAGAGGGCACGTCCTCACCCCGAGATCGAAGGGTCTCAAGAAGATACTCAAGTCTGATCTTGTTCTCCTTCGCCCCTTGGCTGTATGGCTCATTTGCAACCTTAACCTGTTCCTTAAGCTTCTTCAAATCCTCATCAAAGTTCTTGGCCATCGTAAGTTGCACATCGTTAATTGCAACCTCCTGAATCTTCTTATAAACGCTTGGAGTATCCAGCGCCATCATGTCTGTTCGCCAAGCCTCATCTAGCTTCTGAAACTTCTTATACTGCTTCTTCTTGGAATCTTCTTCAACGCTCATTTTATCTCCTTTTGTTAGAATCAAATACCTACAAAACATTATAGCGGAATATACGGCAAATGCAAGCTTTTCTTTTTTCTAATGCCGTATATTCCGCTATTGTAGTTATCTTAATTACTAAACAGCCTTACCATCAACTGTTAATACTAAACCAGCACCAGAAACAACTAAGGTTCTAGTAATAGTAGTTGGTGCAGGCCCAGTTGGCCCAGTTGGCCCAGTTGGCCCAGTTGGCCCAGGAGCAGGAGGCACTGGAGTTGGTGCAGGAGTTAAGGCCGCAATGATCTTGTTAACCACAGGTACTCCTAGACCAGTGCAACAATCCCAACCAGCCTTTGCAATATATGTGCCATTGTTTCCAGACACAATATCTCTAAAACAGCCAGAGGGCAAGCCATAAAACGCTGTATTTAACAAACCAACGTTCTTACCAGTAACCTGTCCAACAATTGCAGCAATTGCAGCATACATAGGCGCTACAGCAGAAGTTCCGCCAACCACCAGACTTTGGCCGTCGACTGCAATAATCCAACCGCTATTAGGATCTGCATTCCCTGCAACATCTGGAACCCCACGGTACTTATTGCCGGGAACACCAACCGCACTTTGATAAGAAGGAATTGCGAAATGGGTACTAACTCCACCACCAGTAGCTCCACCAGCAGTCCCATCATTCCAGACAACTTCCTTTGCGACGCTCAAAGAAGGCAAAGACGTCCCTCCACAAGCGGTAACAAAGGGAGAAGATGCAGGAAAATCTACGTGATTGCCGGTTTCCCCATCAGAAGATCCATTATCTCCTGCAGCCACAGTTACTGCAATTCCAGCATTAGCCGCTTTTTGAAAAGCATTATTAAAGCTAGTTAAAGATGCAGCATCCCATTGATCTTCTGCCCCCCCCCAAGAAATAGAAATAGCGTCCATTTTATCTACAACAGCCTGATTGATTGCATCTAAAAACCCTTGATCGGTATTAGGGGCCATATAACAGTGTAGTTTAACCCCAGGAGCCATACCACCAATAACACAAAGATCTAGCATAACTTCGGCATCTGCACCATTAGGATCTCCAGGAGAGTTAGTTCCGCCATCAATACTATGAAAAGTAACTGGGGCAACTGTAAAACCCAAACTCTTAAAATAGGCATCTAGGTCTGACTGGACGTAACCTCCACCAAGTTCAATAACGGCTACATTTTTACCAGCCCCAGTGGCATTAGCGGGGACGCCGTAAAAACTAGCTAATTGTTTAGGGGTGTAGCTTGTGGAGGTTGCACTGCTGTTAAAGTGAGGGCGCTTGATGTGTGATCTGAATTTCATTTGGAACCTTTCTTTTGTTTGTTTTCTGTTCTACTTCTTCGTTTGATTTCTCTGTTAATATAATAGCGGGCTAAGGACAAATTAGGACAAGGGGAACCCGTAAAAATATCAGCCTCGTAGATGTAAGATAAGGCTTTTTCAATATTGCCAGGAGTTGCGCCTACAATTCGATTTATAAGGCAATTGGGGTCTTCTCTCCAATCAACCCATCTTTCCTCCCAATGTAGAAGTTCTTTTGCAGAGGCATTAAATTTATGACCACGCTGGAAAGCCTCTCTATCGACATACCACCTAGCCTTTTTAAGGTCTTCTAGAGGATTCCACTTGTTTTCCATTCTAAAAAGATATTTAAAAGCATTACCAAGGCAAAACCCCATCTCCCCACATACTTCAATTGCTTCAATCCCGCTGGGATGGCTTGTGTAATGTGCTGGGTGATCTACTGGGTTGTTCTTTAATCTGTCTTGGTAAATTTTAACAGTTTTGTAATTCTTTTTCATCCTTCAATTATACTCTAGTTGTCATGAGATGTCAACTACTTTTATCCGTGAATTGCAACATTAACTGAATATGGCGACCAACTTTCAATACAGCCAGAATCATAAAGTCCCTCGTATAACTTCCCATTCCCTCTAAGTTTAAAGGTGCCGGTTAGTTCTACGGTTCCTCTAGCCATACTGAATCCATATAACTCAGATTTTCCGTGGCACTTGGCTTTATGGCTTACAGCCGCTGATTCTCTTACGATGCATTTGTCAAAAATTTTGGAAAAACCGCTACAAGAAGCCCTATCTCTAATTGAAGCCTCTCCAAAAACATCTACATCATCAAATAGAAAGCAGTCATCTTGGGCAACTGCTTTTTGTCTTAAAGTTGCTCTATTCCAGATCCAACACTGATTTTTGGCCTTAGCTTGATTTTTTAATGTTGCATTTAGATAAACTTTTGCATCATTATAGACCCAACAGGTGTCTTCTTGGCTTAGATTATGATAACCTTGGATATACCCGCCTAAATCGCCAATTTTAATGTCTGCAAATGTTTTTAAAGCTCTAATTCTATATAATGTAAATTCAAAATGTTGATATTTAATATTTGTAATCTCGTATTTTTTGTCACTCAACTTGGTTTAAAGATTGCCCCTTTTTGAGATACAAAATCTAATGTCTTATCCACATCTTTTTCCAGTTTTTCAACCAATTCAGTCAGCTGCTGATTTTCATCTCTAAGACCACTAACCTCCGTCTGCAGTTTTCTAATCTTTTCATTTAACACCCACTCCATTCTAAGTGCAGATTCTGCAGTTTCCTCCAGTACTTTTGCAACAAACTCACCACGTTTAGTAGAAATGAGTTTTCTTAATGATCCGGGTAACCCAGTCGTCCGATATTCTTTAATTTCAAGTGCAATTTCATTAAGAATTTTCAAATCTGTTGCGGTGCCCATTTTTGAATAGTTCATTTTTGTTTCAATCCAAATAAAGAGACCCCAACACCTTCTCCATAGAAATCTTTTTGATATCCAAGCAACTCAAAGCCATTCTTAGTATACAAGGCTGTTCCCTCATTTTCTTCAATTTCTTTACCAGTCCAAAGGCTAAACCACACAACGTTAGGAAAGACTGCAATTAAATATTGAATCAAATCAGAAGCAATCCCCTGGCCTCTATGCTTTGGTTTTACATAGATATATTCAATTTCAATATTACGCTTCTTGGACTCATCTCTAGCGTAGTCAAAAAGAATATAGCCAACCACCTTTTTACCTTTTAAGGCTTCAATTCTATTACTATTTTTAACTTTAATTTCAATCATAGGATCCTGCTTTGTCCATCTTCTTGAATGACTTCAATTACCTGACTAAATAGATTGCAAAACTCAGGGCTATGATCTACCACTAAAACAAGTCTCTCACCTGCCACACTCTGAAGCATTTCGATGCAACTTTCCTTATCAACCCCACCTAAACCATGCAAAGACTCATCAAGTATTAAGAAGTTAGGATAAACACCCCTTCTAGAACTTACTACGTTACTTACGGCTAAGTCGATAGCTAATTCAACAGAGGTCTGCTGCCCTCCAGAAATCCCTGCATCAAAACTAACTCTTCTACCTCTATTATAAACCACAGGAGTAATCCTAGAAGTTACATTCCCAGTAGCAACCGCCTCTTTTTCTGTTTCAAAATCAATAGTTAGATGTTTAACGTTGGCTACCTGACCAATAATGTCATTGGTTTGAGCTGCAATTTCTGCAAGGATATCACCAAAGATAGCCCCAAGGAATCCTTTATACCCTACCAAGGCAACCAGATCACTCTCTAAAGCAAGTTTAGCTTCGGTCTGGCCCTTGGTAGCCTTAGCCTGTTCTAAATCAATGGCGGCCTTCTCAAGGGCCTTCTGACGCTCATTGGAAAGAGATTCAAGGGTCTTTTGTTCTGCAATTTGATTATTAATTGTATTAAACTGATTTCTTAGATTTTCTAATTTTTTATTAATTTCATCCAACTGTAATTGTTTTCCTGTAACTTTCTCAACAAGCCTCAGATCTGCAGTCTTCTTAAACTCCTGTTTTTTTCTGTTTAATATAGAAATATCAGCTTCTTTTAGGTTTTTATACTGTAGTTCAGCAGATTCAATATTTGCTTCAAGTTCTTTTATTTTTGCCAACACCTGGATACCTGCAGGATGAGGTTCTGGCACCTTAGTCTCATTAAGTTCTTGCTGTTTTACTGCAATTGCTGCAGTTTTTTCAACTTCCGCTCTACTTACATTGATACTGCACTCTTCTGTTAAGCCTTCTGTAATTTTATCTAGTGAAGTTTTATATTCAACTTGACCCTTGTTAATTTCTTCTTGAATTTTAATTAAAGAGGTGTCAACATCTGCAGTGTCTGCAATAAACTGCAATAAATCTTTTTGCCTTTGCAGTTTTTCATTTAAGATCCTAAGAGATTCCTGCCATGTTTGCTTACATGTAGGGCAATTCTGTTGCTTTAGATCTTCTATGTCATTGGCAACAGAGACAAGTTCATTCTTGACATCTTGACGAGTCTTTAGGGTGGCCTTTAGTTTATTCTCTTGTTCTTTTAATTGAGCAGTTGAAGTATTAAGATCTTGAGTCAATAAAAATTTCTGCTTATCCAATTCAGATCTGCAATTATTTCTATAAGCTGATCCTAAATTGTTATATTTTACTACAATGTCTTTAATTTCTTCATTAATTGCAGCAATTTTATTAGCAGTCTCTAGCCGTTTATCACTATCGTACTTACGGCATTTCTCAAGTCTTTCTTGTTGCTTTTTGATATCTTCTTTAATTTTTATAATCTCAGCAGGTTTGTCTCTATTAGAGATCTCCATTATCTCTGCATCAAATTTTCTATAGTCTACATCAAGTCCCTCTTGGTGTTGTTTTCTAATAGCTTCAATTGAAGAATTGATTTCAATTTGAGATGACTGTTTCGTAAGAATATCATCTTCAATTAATCTTTTGTTTGACAGGAGATTGCTTAGTGTTGTTTTATCATAACTGATATTACTGCAATTATCTTTTGCAATATCAAAAAGAGCTTGATAGGTATCCAGAGAGGCCTGCTTACCTAGTAGGTCTTTTTCAAGGGAGTCGATTGCATCTTTTGCGGCCTTTTCAACTTTTTCGTACTTTCCAAGGTCAAGCAGTTTAGTAAGAAAAGACTTCTTGTCCGAATCTGACATAGAAAGGAATAGGCCGGGTTTCTTCTGACCTCTGTAGGTCACTTGGGCTCTTACCTTAGAGTCCATTCCAAAGAGAGCGTCTAGCTCTGGGTCTGCCGCTTTACCCTTGTAAACTTCCTTTAATTGGTTGCCCTTTAGTGTGAGACCTTTCTTCCTAATGACATCAATGAGACCTTTTTGGGTTTCTAGGGAGAGTTTTACTTCTGGTGGGTCATCTGTAAACCAACTTTGAAGTTCTGTAGAAGCAAAGGGGCACCCCCCTAGGACATAGGGGATTGAGTTGAGTAGATATGACTTTCCCGAACCAGAGGCCCCCTTGATCAAAAGGAGGCCATTTGTTGGTAGGCTGATACTGTGGCTACCAACAAATGGACCAAAGTTGGAAAGAGAAAGGTCTTTGATTCTTTGAGTAAACATTACTTACTGGTTTTAGATTATTATAGGAAGCTTCAAGCTCTTTCCCCAGCGTTTTAACAGCGTTTTAATTGTTTCGCATTGAGTAAAGACTCTGTTTTCCAAATCTGCCTTCTTATTCAAAAGGTCGATGATCTTCTTGTCATTTTCTTCTAGCAGCTTATCCTGTTCCAGCAGTTCACAGTTTTGTTGAGTAATTTGCTCTTTTTGTCCAGCCACAATAGCTTCAAGTTCCAAAACCCTTCGATTAAGATAATCTACTTGGCCAACAGGATCAGGAGATGGTACAGATGGCTTATTAGAATCTTTCGCTTCAGACTCTTTCAAAAGTCTCTTTAAAAATCCTTCCAGTCTCCTTACAGTCGATAGATAATGAAATTCAAGATCAATCTCATTATTTTGCTTAACACCTAGATTATTGTTGCAGCTCCACTCACATAATGTTGAGGTGGAATATTCATAGCACAACCCACACAAATTCATATCGTTCAACTGCATATATGGACCACGTGTATAGTCTGGATAGGGGTGAGAACGAAGGGCTGCCAGATCCCCGCAATTATCACACTCCCCGCAATTATCACACTCCCCGCAATTATCACACTCCCCACTAGTTTCATCTGCTGGGATAAAACTCCTAATTTCATCTCTTAGAGTTTTCCAATAGGCTTTTAAACAAACAACATTTAGTTTTTCTCCATCTTTCTTATTATGGATAAGTCCGCCGGGAACATACTTAAAACAAAAAATACATACACAAAGACCATTGTCTTCAATTGCGTCTCCACACCAAATGCACTTCTTTTCCGTTTGTTTGCTCATTTTTATTCCTCCTATGATCTGTTTTTTCTTCCTGCATTAGAATCTGCTTTTGACAATCTATCTCTTTTTAATTCTTCTATGTCTTCAAATCGTTCAACTGCCCTAGGCATAGCCCCATTATCTAAAATCTCTTTAACAGAACTAAATGGCCCCCTAGCATCTCTTATATATTTTCCAGAACAACTGCATCTAAGTTTTGATTCTGAGATGCTATCCCAATCACCTTCATCTGTCAAGAACTTTTTTCTTGAACCGCAGTTACTGCATTTTCCATAAAAGAGGGGCATGCTATATTACATTGCCCTTTCATCTGCTGGGTTAAAATTAGCATTCCTCACAAACTCGTTATAGTCCTTAGTTTCCATCTTGTCAACTTCTTTATCACGAGGAGATACTACACACCCACCTAAAGTCCCCAAAAGCGTTGCAATACTGATTGCATTCTTCAAAGCTTCCTTAACAGCAGGTAAGGAATCTAAAATCCCCGCCTCTAAAGCCTTTACCATGGTATTACTACTAATATCCCTAACAATTACCTCACTTTGCTTCAAATTTTTACTAAAATCAAAATCATTCTTCATCTCCCCTAAATCTAACCCAGCATTGCTATAAAGAGTAACAATCGGTTCCCATAAAGCAGGAGCTATAATTAAACTCTCTACAGCACTCTTACTATCTAAACTGTCAATTAGCTTTGCAAGCATCCATCCCCCACCTATCAAAGCCCCGTCTTTCAAAGCCCCACGGACTGCACAAACTGCATCCTCTGCTCTATCCCTTCGCTCTTTCAGTTCACCATTAGAACTACCAATAACCTTCAGTTTAGCAATACTTCCAGTTAACTTTGCAGCCCTTTCTAATATTAAATCCTTTTCAAGCTTAGATTCAGAAGATTTAGCCTGCTCCATTACCTCTTCTTGACGTGCAATAACTGCATCTTCACTACACCACCCTACTATCGTGGAACGATACCTACTGCATTCAAAAGACCTAACTCCACGTGTAACCCACACACTATTTTCATTAAGTTCTAGGTTCCCAATACCAGTTTTACCTATTTCAGGGTTAAGTTCACAGGTTTCAATAGGGGTTGTAAGCTGATCATAGACAGTAGCCCCAGTGACTGCAGCCAGATCGTCAAGGAAACACCTTTGACCGTTCATCAGCATTGACTGGGGAACAACTAAAGGATATACATTAAGCTGGGTTGGGTTAGCTGTCCAAAAAGCCATTTGACCTAGCACAGTTTCACTAAAACCAACTGCAACAACTACTAGGTTATGAGGAACAATCCAGGGGTTATCGTTAGCCCAACCTTCAGTTAGTTTACTAATAATAGGAATCAACGTTTGAATGTCAGTAATTCTACCAAAATATAAAAGAAACATAGGCTTCTCAGCTACAATTCTTTGTGTTCCCTGGTCATTTATAAACATAGGGAAGTATTTTGCACAGGATTCCTCATAGCCCATAGATACTGGAAATCCTTCAAGTTTTTCTACTTCATAGCCACTTGGCCCACTGCTATCAATAATAGTAACATTTCCTTCGTCACCGCAAATCTTAAAGCATTCCATTACTGCATCAGCTAACGCAGCGTCTCCATTGGCCGATAGCTTTGCAACTGAGTGCAGCACCTTACTGCCTTTTTTATCAAGACTGCACTTAATTGCATTTTTATTGATAAGGGGTTCTAGCTTGTTTTTATAAACATCCTGAATGATTTTAATAACTTGGATAGGAGGAATAGAGGGGTTGTTTTCACAAAATTCATGGGTGCATCTAACGAAAGCTTCTGCTAGGATAGTAGCAGTAGTAGTTCCATCCCCGGCTTCCTGTGCAGTTCTAACGCTAGCATCTCTACTAGCCTCTAGGATGTTCTGTTCTACTGAATCTTCAAACCCAAGGGCACGATAAACGGTAACTCCATCTTTAGTAACAATTGGAGGCAAATCAGGTTCAGGTCTTTCTATTAAAACAGGGTGCCCTCCAGGGCCTAATGTGCCACCTACGATCTTAGAAATCTTTGACATCGTATCCAAGATCATGCTAGAGAGTTGAGGGGAGCGGGTGACTACTTTTTTATAAGCTGAGTGGGCCTTTAAGGTCTGCATTCTTTACTCCTTGGTTTATTATGATACACTAAAAGAGTTGCTGTGTCAAGAACTTTTTGAAAATATTAATAATTGCAGTTTACTATTAGTTTACTTATATTATTATCAGTTTACTTTTATTGATAATTGGCTTTAACATAAAACGAGTTATTGTTAATTTAATATTAACTGCAAAATTGCCACATGTGACTTTTTGCTACACTTATTTAACAAAAGTGCAGAAACTGCAGGTGACTATTAGTCATGTGGACCTCCTATGTGACTAATAGTCACATAGGTAACTACCTGAAATCATTAATGTTTTTTGATGTGACCAATAGTCACATAGTTAACTAGTTGAAATCATTCACTTTGTATTTGCAATGTGACCAATAGTCACATCAGTTATATAGGGTAGTATTCTTCTTCTCTTAATCAGATCTTAATAATATAAGGGATGTGACTAATAGTCACATGACCAATAGTCACATAGTACTTGACAACTAAAATAAATAAGAGTATCATTTTCTCCCTAATGACTTCTGCAACAGAAATTATAATAAACACAAAACTTATTAAAAGTCTAAGTGTGCTTGGATTTCTACACATAGACTTCCTAACGATAGGTTTTATGTTATCTTCTCTAGACCAAGCAAACTGTTTAGTACTTACCGAAACTGAAATTGCAAAAATACTAATAATCAGTCATAGGACTGTTATGAGAACTATGACAAAATTAAAAACCTTTGGAGTTATTAAAAATGGTGGAAGATATGATTTCAGTAAGTTTTTAACAACCCTAGGGACTCTAGAGAAAACTATTGACAATTCTGACAAAGGATGATACCATATGCCTATGGATTTTGACTTAGATTCTAAAATCGAAGAACTTATTGAACTCTGGCCTAAGAAAAGGGACAGAGAGTTCAAGGCTGGTGAACAGAAAATTTTAGAAGGTTTTATTAAAACAGAAGAAGATTTTCAATTTGCAAAAAATTCAATTGAAGTTAAAATTGAAGATGGCAATAATAACAAACTGCCTAATTTAGTTGGTTTTATTGCACCTCTATTTAATAAAAAAGAACAGCCTAAAGAGACTCTTTCTGTTCAAGAGTATCAGCAGCCTCTTGAGCCGGTTTTTAATAAAACTCAAGATAATAAAAAAGATGCAGAAAAGTTGTTTTTAACAATCTGGGATATCTGGCCTAGAAATCCTGAATTCGTAGAACGTCGCCAGCCTGCATTAGACGCATTTGTTTCTGCCGCTAGGGTCTTTCCCCTAACAGACCTTGAAACGTCGTGCAGGGCTTACGCCGATTCGTTTAATGACGGGTCTAGCAATGGTGTATATTCCAAGTCTCTCAAAAACTTTGTTTCTGACAAAGAAATGGTTGAATATTATATAGAAATTTTTAATAATAAAAGTAGGAATAAGGACAACAAAACTGTTTTTGAAAGTACCTATGCTTGGTATCCAGATTTTACTAATAAAAAGACTCCAAAGGTAAAGGAGGCTTCCTGGGTTCAGTACTGGAGGTTTATTAAAAAAGAAGATCGACTAGACTTTATGGCGGCCTGCAGGTGTTATAAGCAGAAGAGAAAGTCTACTTGGCGTTCAGAGAATGGGGAGATGAGCAGGGAAGCAATTGCAACCTATACCAAGGGATTTAATGCTTTTGTTACCGAATGGAAGGATGCAGTAAAGACTGGCATTTATAGTAATAGGGAACTATTAGAAGCTAAACATGATATGTTAGGTGACTTTTTGGTTCAAGAATTAACTGACAATGGGCTTGATGTAGTAAATATTTGGGGGTGGGATGATGGGCCATTTTTTAGCAATATGGCTCTTAAGTATATGTTTTCATTAGAGTTAAGTATTAAAGAAGCAATTTTGGAATTATTAAAAAAGGCTCCTGAAGTTGTTGAACAGAAATTAAAGGCGACTGATTTTATTCTAAAAATTAAAGATGCAGATCTTGCAAAGAAGCAGATGGAAGGGTATGACGCAGTTGTGTTGACTGAAAAGGTATATCAACGGATATTGGCTGTCAAACTATTAGAAATGCCTGTGGAGGAAAAAGAATGGATTTAGGTGAGATTAAAATAGAGGTAAATCCATATCTACCGGACGATACTGTTGTTCTTCAAAGGGAGGTGTTTAAATATGAAGATTTGAAATTTCCACTTAAGCCCTTTGAAATAAAACTTTGGGACGAAATAGAATTGGATGTATATAGATATAGTGCAATTGGTTTACCAAGTGTTAGAAAATATATAGATATTCACAGTATTCTTAATATGTCAGAAAAAGAATTTAGGGGAAGGATAAAGAAGCTTCTTTCTTTTAAGTACAAGAGAAGACTACAAAGAAAGCTTGATATCAAATCAAATGTTAGAAGAAGAAAACGATATCTTGAGTTATTACTAAGACGCAAGAGAAAAATTATTGAGGGTTTATAAATGGGTTGGTCAATTGGTTGGGATAGCGAAAATAATAGGGACATAGGATATGGTGTTCCTGCACTATGCGATTATCCTGGTTGCAATGAGGAGATAGATAGGGGGCTAAGTTATCGCTGTGGAAATATAAATAGCGATGGTGGTTGTGGTTTATATTTTTGTGACAAACACATCTTTCATGGTGGGAAGCACGGTCAGCTTTGTAAAAGATGTGTCAAGCGTAGAAAATCGTTTTCTCCCAAGCCGGATCTTTTGAAATGGACTTACTTTAAAATGGTAGATCCTAGCTGGAGTAAGTGGAGAGAGGAGAACAAACTAACCCCTAAAGACTTGAAAATGGAAAAAGAGTGGAGCGATTATGGTTTAGTGTTAAAACCCGTGAAGTGTAATTGTAAAGAAAAAATTCATTACGTAGAGTGTTTCTTTAATGGGAATAATGGATTGATTCAAGTAAACAATGAGGTATGTGATCGTTGTAATGGGGTTGGTGAAATTACAATAGATCGTATTGGTGATGACCCAGTAGGAACACAAATTTGCTGTCCCAAATGCCTAGGGTCTAGTGTTGACACAAACAACTGTGTTGGGAATTTGGGGAAGCCGTGTTCTTAGAGCCCATTCTTGAAAATCCCATTAAATTAAGGCTGCCTGATGCAGTTGCTGCAGGTGTAGGTGACACTCTTACCTATGAAGAAAAGAAGGTAACTCTTGAGTGGTTAAAATGGAAGAAAATTCAAACTCAAGATAATACATATCTGCAAAATGGCATGCAGGGTCACAGGCACTGGTATTTTAATAGAAATACTAGAGAATCCCTTGATGCTAAAATCAAGGATCTCTATAATCAAAGATATAAGTCTTTGCTCTTTAAGGATGAAAAGGGATATTGGACTTATTCAGGTTTTTGTAAGAAATTATTTGGCAATACTGCAATTAAAAGAGGATATGAACTTCCTGAGTTTGGTAATATTCCATGGGAACATAAACCAGACATGGAGCCTAGATGGTATCAGACTAAAAGCGTAGATCTTTTAGCTCCTGAAGATGGTAGTAGAAACCATGGGGCTGTAGAAATTGGCACTGGTTTAGGCAAGACGTTTATAATGGCCCTTCTTATTAAAAGAATTGGCCTTTCTACTGTAATTGTTGTCCCTACTAAATCAATTGCAGAACAAATGTTATCTGATATGACTCGTTTTTTTGGATCTTTAAAAGTGGGGCAGTTTTTTGATAGCAAGAAAAACTCCAGTAAATTTATTACAGTTGCTATTTCAAAATCTTTGATGAATGTTGTTGAGGGAGATGAACATTACTTCAATTTAATAGGTAAGAAAGTTCTTTTAGTAGACGAAAGTCATCAAGTCCCGGCTGAGACTCTTTCAAAGTTAGCTGTTAACCTTTTGGGTGATATTCCCTATCGTTATTTCTTCTCTGGGACTCAGATTAGGCAGGATGGGCTTGAATTACTTTTGGATGGAATTATTGGAGACGTTGTTCTTGAAATGTCTGTAGAGGAAGGGGTAGACCAGGGATTCCTTTCAAAACCTGTCTTTTATCAATGGGAAACAACTAGTGAAAGTAAATATGACACTGACGATGTTATCGAAATGAATAGAAGACATCTGCATTCTAGTTCTAATGTTAATAAACATGCTGTAAAGCTAATTAAAGCTGCTGTCAATAAGGGGCGTAGGGTTATGGTTATGTTAGCTGAGGTAGATCAATTCATTTATCTTAAAAAGGCGGGGATTTTAGATCTTGACATTCGGTTTGCCCATGGTGAGAGTTTAAAGCCTGAACAGAAAAAGGAAATTCCACAAAACTTTCATAAAAGTAAAAATAGTGATTTGGTAGCTAGATTTGATAAGGGTGAGTTCCCTGTTTTGGTAGCTACTAGTTGTTTAACAATAGGGACTGATATTAGATCGGTTGATTGCATAGTAGATCTTGCTGGACTTACTTCTGAAATTGCAGTAAGACAAAGGGTTGGTAGGGGAACTCGTCTTTTCCCAGGTAAAGAGAATTGTGTTTATAATGATTATTGTGTTACAAATATTGATAAAATGAAGAGACATGCTGCAAAACGAAGAAAGATTTTTAATAGTATTTATGGAAGCTGCACTGTATTGGAGGCAAAATGACTAAAGAGGAAGCAAAATCAAAAATAGAAGAAGAGGCTTGGGAGTTCACTCATTATAATGGGACAGATGAGGATTTGAAACGGTTTAGAAAGTGTGTAGATGAGTTTGGTAGTACCTGTTACAGAGAAGGTTACAACAAGGGATTTTTAGAAGCAGAGGAGAAATACGATGATTGACGATGAAGAAGATTTTGTAGATGACAACTATGATGATTATGCAGAACAGTTTTGTCAACACTGGAATGAATCTGACGAATGTGAAGAACTATGTCAGTGTGGACATTCTTGCAAAGACCATAGCGTTTATGATGGAGAATGTATGGTAGGTAACTGTGAGTGTTGGGAGTTTGAAAGCGAAGTGTGATAAAAATTGAAAATACAGAAGTCTTTGGATTTAATGCAGCTTTAAGAGCTATGAGAAACCCAAAGGACAGTTGGGATAAGTCAGACAGCCAACCAGGAGATTATTGGTCTGGCGTGTCTGCAGAAAATACCATTATTGGCCCAAATGACTTGAAATTGTTGACAAATCTTACTGCTGCAGGCTCTGAACACCGTAAGGTTCTTCGTTTTATTAAAGTATGGGTTACTATGACCCTTCCTAGGTACGTCTTAACTGAACTAGATACCTATAAAGTTGGCTGTGATCGCATGAGTTGCTCAACAATGCATAAGCTGGGTCATACCGAATTAACAAATGATGATTTTCAATTGCCTCCATTGCCTGCAGTTCTCGATTATTTGAATGATTTGGGTAAAAAATATCGCGAAGGCGATAAAAAGGATTATAGTCTTGTTAAATTAATGAAAGCTAACCTCCCTGAGTCATTTTTGCAAAGATCTGATTTTTGTATGAACTATGAGACGTGCTTGAATATCTTTAGACAGCGAAAAGATCATCGTTTAGATGAGTGGAAGTTTATTTCAGTACTCTATAATACTTCTATTTGCAATTGGATTTTTAGTCTTCCCTATATGTCAGAGCTTTTAAAAGCAGCGGGATTAGTTAAATCTGTAGAGTTAAGTACAGCTAGGGCTTTTGGTAAGCTTAGTTAAAATAGTTCTTGACTTTCTGCAAAAAACTGCTATAATAGAATCATAGGAGTTTTATATGATTCTAGATTCAAACGACAGTCATCATTTTCAATTTTTTGCAGAACAGGTTAAGGAAGCAATCGCAAGATATGGAGAAATGAACAAGGATCAGCTTCTAGAGAAGCAACGAGAACAGGTAGATGGTCTTTCTCAGCTTGAGCTTGATTTTATTGAAGCCTTAGATCGATGTGGAAGACTAAAGGAAGCTTTTGATTGTTTTTATGATTACGTTCTTTTAGAAAAGAAAAACCTTCTCTCCGCAAGACCCTTTTTTCGTGAAAGGGCTACTGCTTTTGCTACTGGGATTATGACTTCTATTAAAAATAGAGATCATAGTTTAACTGTTAAATATCATATTAACTTTCATTTTGTAGACCTAGTTGTTAAAAAGCTTGATTTTAGTAAAAATAAGAAGGTACTTGAAGTAGCTAGTAAAATTAAGCAGTTACGTAGAGATTTGGTTCTTATGAACCTTCCTCTTATTATTAGTCGTGCTAGAATTTTCTATAGTAGGACTCCTAAGAGCCACCTTAGCTTTATGGATTTTGTGCAAATTGGCGTAGGGGGCCTTCTTTCTGCTATTGATAAGTATGCTGGAAAATATCAGAAAGTGTGGAGAGGTGTAGTTATAGGTAGGTGTACAGGGGATTTGATTCAAAATTTCAGTCAGACTGTTTTACACTTTTATCCAGAAGATCGCAAGCGTCTTTATCGGGCTAATAAATATCTGGCTAGACACTCTAAGGAAGAGATTAATGAGCAGGAGCTTTTAGATTTAGTAAACGTAGATAGTGATGACGATAAGAAAGCAGATATTGATATTATGAGGAATCTGCTTCAAGCAGCTGGTGTGGTATCTGTAGACGTTAGGCCTACATTAAATGATGAAAAAGATGGGGATGAGAATGTTGTTAGGATTGCAGCGCCTGATGAGAGTAGACCTGATTGTGCATTTGAATTGGATGAGAGTTTGCAGATGATGATTAGGAATATCAGGAAGCTGCCTTTGGAGGATCAGAAGATTTTAAGGTTAAAGGGAATAGAGTTTGAGATTGCTGTATAAAATGCTTGACAAGGGTGTTTGGATGAGATAAGGTCCTGTTCATGACAAACATCGGCTACAAACTAACTAACGAGAAGATGCAGACTTATTGTGGTTACCAATGGGAACTGCAGCAATGGAAAGAAACAAATGGGGAGGGTGAACTATGCAGCCCAGGGTGGTTGCATTATTATAGTGATCCACTCCTTGCAGCATTCTTAAACCCAATTCATGCAGATTTTGCAGCCCCTAGGTTGTTTCAAGTGGAGGTTGCGGAAGATGCAAAAGTCCTGGAAGATCATGGGCTTAAGCTGGGCTGCACTAAAATGCGGTTAGTTAAAGAGCTTGAAATGCCTGCAGTTACCATGGAACAACGAGTTAAGTTTGGCATTCTTTGTGCATTAGAAGTCTATGATGGTGCAAAGTTTGTGCAGTGGGCTGCAAACTGGCTTGATGGGACGGATAGATCTGAAAAGGCCGCTTGGGCTGCTAATGCTGCTGCTGCTTGGGCTGTTGATGCTGCTGCTGCTGCTTGGGCTGCTAATGCTGCTGCTAGAGCCGCTGAAGTGAAGGATATCGACTTGATTGCAATTGCTAAAAAAGCTATGGAGTAAAATTATAAAAACGGAAGGAATACCATGAATAACACACCAATCATTGTTTTTGATTCATATTCTCGACCTATTGATATGTCAGTATCTGTTTATCCAGACAATATGCCAATTGTCACATCTAAATTGTTAGATATAAATTTTAAAGAAGCTAGTACTATTGTAGTAAGGCCACTTACCCTTACTGAGTTTATGGCAGCTATGTTTTGGGTTGATGCTTATAGGGAAAGAACTGGTAAAAGGCTGTCTCTAGTTCTACCAGCTATTCCCGGTGCTAGACAAGATCGTCTTAATTCAATGGGGGATTATCTGTTTACGGCAAAAAGTATTGCCAAAGAAATTAACGTGAGGCATTTTAAACAGGTTACGGTGTTAGATCCTCACTCTGAGGTCTCTCCTGCTCTTATTAACAAGTGCCTTGTTTGTCATATTTATGACAGTCAAGATATTATTAAAAGGCTTGAATCTATGAAATATGATTGCATCATCTCCCCTGATGCTGGTGCTGAAAAGAGATCTGGTGGAGTTGCTAGAATGTTGGGTCTTCCTCTTATTCATGCTTGGAAGCACAGGAATATTAAGGATGGTTTCCTTTCGGGTTTTGGGATTGAGCCTTCTATTCGAGATTATAAGAGCGCGCTTGTTGTTGATGATATTTGTGATGGTGGTGGAACATTCGCTGGGTTATCTGCAACCATTAAAGAGATCTCTCCTTTTTCAAAATGTGATCTTTTTGTAACACACGGCCTTTTTAGCAAGGGAACTAAAGATTTGCTTTCTTCATTTAATAACATCTTTTGTACTGATTCAATGTTGCAAGCTTTGACTTCAAAAGGTGTTAATGTTATCAATATTTGTGAAAAACTGTTATAACTAAGGAGGAATAAAATGAACCCAATGACACTGATTGACGGATATAAGATTGACCACAGGCGGCAGTACCCCACTGGGACCACCAAGGTATATAGTAACTGGACTCCCCGCATGAGTCGAATTGAAGGCCAAGACCGAGTAGTTTTCTTTGGTTTACAGTATTTTCTTAAGAAGTATCTTATGGAAGAATTTGAAAACTTCTTTAGAGAGGATGAGCATTATGTTTGTCAAAAATATGCAAAAAGGATCAATGGCTATTTAGGGCCTAATAAGGTAGGCGTTGAGCACATTTCTGCTTTGCACAGACTTGGCTATTTGCCACTTGAGTTTAGGGCGGTACCAGAAGGAACCTTTGTTCCTCTTAGAGTTCCGATGTTGACTGTTGAAAATACTCATCCAGATTTTGCTTGGTTGGTCAATTATTTTGAAACGATTATGTCATCTGAGCTTTGGATGCCTTGTACTTCTGCAACAACTGCATCTATTATGAGAAAAATTATTAACAAGGCTGCAGACGATACTGGTTCTATTCCAGAATTGTGTCAGTGGCAGGGACATGATTTTAGCTTTAGAGGTATGGCTGGCGTTGAATCTGCTGCTTTAAGCGGTGCAGGACATCTTGTTTTCTTTACTGGGACCGATACAATTCCTGCAATTGATTTAATTGAAGAGTATTATGGTAAAGATCTTGATCCTAACTACTTTATTGGGGGAAGCGTTGCTGCTACTGAACATAGTGTAATGTGTGCTGGTGGTGAGGAATCGGAACTTACTACCTTTAGTAGGCTTTTGGATCTCTATCCATCTGGTATTTTCAGTGTAGTTTCAGATACTTGGGACCTGTGGAAGGTTCTCACCGAGATTCTACCAGCCCTAAAGGATCGTATTATGAGTAGGGAGGGTAAGGTTGTTATTAGGCCTGACAGTGGAGATCCTGTTTTGATTATCTGTGGAGATCCAAATGCTCCAGCAGGGACTCCAGAATCAAAAGGTGTTGTTGAATTGTTGTGGAATCTTTTTGGAGGCACAGTTACTCCAAAGGGGTTTAAGCTGCTGGATAGTCACATTGGAACAATTTATGGGGACAGTATCAATCGGGAAAGAGCGACTGCAATTGTGGATGGGCTTAAGAAGAAGGGGTTTGCTTCGGGTAATATTGTTTTTGGGATTGGGTCTTATACCTATCAGTTTGTTACTAGGGATACCTTTGGATTTGCTATGAAGGCAACTTGGGTTGAAATTAATGGTAAGGGGATTGATATTTTCAAGAAACCTAAGACTGACAGTGGATTTAAGAATAGTGCAAAGGGAAGGCTAGCTGTTCTAAAAGATTTGAATGGGAAGTTTGAACTTATCAATCAGGCAACAGAAGCACAAGAGGCTAGTAGTTACTTGATTCCTGTGTGGAAAGATGGTAAACTCTTGGTAGAGTACAACTTCAAGGACGTTAGAGAAACTTCAATGAATTCAATGGGTTGAAAATGAAAACTATTATAAATGCATACCTTTCTATTGATGGGGTTAAGGAAATTGCAACCAAGTCTTTTGGGGATAGGCCGAATCTGCTTGACAAGGTAGCCATTTCTGATACTATGGGAAACGTGTTGCAGTTGGATGCAGGGGTTGTTTACAGATCTATCGTAGCTTTGGCTGCTGCAAGAAAACTGACAGTTGATGAATATTTTAAGACGTTTAAGAATACGATTGAATAGGATAAAATGAAAACAATTAACAAACAAATTATCTGTAAGCCTTTTGCTAAACCCCACAATGAGCCTATTGCAAAAGGTAGGGTCCAAACTATTAAGACTGGCAGTGTATTAGAAGGTCTTGAAGTCTTAATTGATGCTCATATTGTTGATGGTGATTATGAAGCTGAGGTAAAGGCTGGGCAGCTTGTCTATGTTAGAGCTGATAGGTATGCATCAGCTTGGGGTAGGGATAGATGTACCAGTCTAGACTTTTTATTTACCACAGAGCAGGTTGATGGAAAAGAAGTCAAGAAATCGGTTGAGTTTATTGTGGTTCCATTTAGTGAAGTTATTGCAGTAGGAGATAAGAAGGTTGACTAAAGTCCTCCTCATAGGCGATCCTCATGTCGTTCCACAAGAGTTAGATGATTGTCTAGCTCTTAAAACACTTGTGCTTGAAACCTTAACAAAAAACAAGCTTGATGCTGTCATCATTACAGGGGATCTCTATCATTCTCACTCAATCCTCTCTACTGTCTGTGTAGATTACTGGAATGAGTTTTTTGAGGACATTGCAGTAAAAGTAAAACATATCATTTGTCTTCTTGGCAACCATGATATGTATTCTCCTACAATTAAAGATCCTCATGCCCTAATCTGTCATCAAAAAAATGGATGGAAGAAACTGACAGTAGTAGATCAACCTACAGACATCTTCCCTGGAGTTGTAGGCCTTCCTTATTATCACGATCCTGTTAAGTTCATGGAAGCCTGCAGTAACACTAACTGTAAAACCCTTATTTGCCATCAGACGTTTGATGGAGCTAAGTTTACTGATGGATTTTATGCAAAGGATGCAGTAAATCCGGTTGCCGTTCCTTTTGATAATATCATTTCAGGTCACGTTCATACTCCACATGCTTTTAGCAAGGTTTGGTACCCAGGAGCCCCTAGATGGCGTACCTTGTCTGATGCAAATCAAGATAGATTTATTTATATTGTAGAGTTTGATGATGTTGGCAACTATAAGACTCTAGAGTCAATCCCTACATCTCCTGCCTGCAAAAAAATAGTAAAGTTTACAGATCAAGAAGGGATTGAGTTTACTAATATTCATGTTCCTCAAGGTGCGGATGTTAGAATTGATATATATGGCAGCCAGGAGTATTGCTCCAAAAGGGTATTAGAATATAAGGCAGCGTGGAACGCTAAATGTCGAACATTTCCTACTAGAGCTAAGCAATCTAAAGTATCAGAGGCTGACGGAATTGCAGTTTCTTTTAATAAATTTTCAACTAGCTTCATTCCACCGAAAGGAACGGATCTGAATCTTTTAGTAAGGACTGCAGGAGAACGACTTGCCGGATAATAAAAAAATAAGTACTGAGACTCAACTCATTGGGTTAAGATCGCTTTTTCAGCAGTTCGGGGTACTGCATGAACTGCAGATAACTCAACTGAAGTATTGGCCCTATGCAGTAGATACCACCCTAGAAGATTCTGAGGCTGAAGTTGACATGGAGAATCAGGTAGTTTCCTTTACTTGGAAGGCCCCGAAGTTTCCTAAAATTGACACTAAGTATGTTTACAGGCTTAAAGAGCTATTAAAAATGGTTAAATTTTTGCTAGGAGATGACTGGAAGATACAAATTCTGTATAACGGTGAAACAATCTTTAGCTTAGATGACTGCATCACTTCCTCAGCAAAACCAGCCCCAAGAGCTGCAAAAAAATGCAATAGAAAGCAAAAACGAAGCTCCAAACGGAGTCGTAGACGCTGAAATTGTCGTTCTTGATGAAAAATCTTGGCTTACCGAGAATGAAAAGGCTGCATTAGCAAGATTTAAAGATAATTATAAAAAGGGTGGGGCTGAAACGTACCCCCTTAATACAACTAAGTCTCTGCAGCTCTATTCTCTTTTCCTTGATGGATCTACTATTACAGAGATATCAGATCTAAACCCTGAAGTCGGTTTAGGTACTATTGTTAATAGTGCTTTAGAAGGTTCATGGAACCTCAAGCGTAAACAATATCTCGAAGAGCTTTATAGTAGAGCTAAAGATAGGGCAGTGCAGGTTGTTGCAGAGGGTGCAAGTTTCGTTGCAACGCTGCTGTCTGCTGCACATAAGAAGCACGGTCAAAAGCTAAAGAGGTTCTTGCAGACTGAAGATCCCAAAGATCTGACAGACTGTATGACCATCGACTCTCTTAGGTCCTACAGGGAGGGTGTTGAGGTTCTTATGAAGTTGACCGGCCAGGACTCTATCAAGAGGGTTCAGGTTACGGGGGAAGTTACCCATACAGAAACGCCACCTACACCTAAAGAGCCAGAGCCTACACCTATTTCTTTGGCCACTAGCATTAGTCATCTGGCGGCTCTAAAAAGGGTTGAAAAGGGCACGGAAAAGGATAAGTAATGCCTTTCGCCTTTAGCCCAGACGATCTTAAGATCCGGCAGCTTCTCTTTGAGCCTTGCAAAACTAGGGAAGAATTGCATGATTGGGTAGAGTTTTTCTTAGATCTTGACCTCCCAGGAACTCAGGTGGATGAAGATTCTAACTCATCTCCTCTTGATATGGTGTGGGATTGTTACACACACCAAATCCATGGTTGTGCAGATGAAAATGTTTCTAGGGTTCTTTATTATTCAGCTCGTGAAGGTGGCAAGTCGCTTTCAGAATCTGTAATTGAAGTAATGCTTCTTTTGCATGCCAGGAATAACATCTTTCACCTTGCAGCAATTAAAGAACAGTCTATTACAGTTCAAAGATATATTAAGAAGTTTTTAAGCCGCCCTATGTTAAGGCCCTTTGTTGAAGGCGACTCGAAGACTCTCACTGGTATCTATTTCTATTGTCCTAAAGATCCTACTTTTCCTAATTTATCTAGCATTGAGTGGAAGTCTTTACCTCAAGATGAACAAGATCAGTATGACCTTGTTAATAATAACGTAGAAGTAATTGTAGCAACTGTGCAGTCCTGTAATGGGAAACATGGAATGCTTGTGTTAGATGAAATTGACGTTATGCTTGGTGAGGAAGCGGTTGCGGCATATCAAGAGTCTGTTAACATTCCATCATCTTCCTATGATAAAAAAGGGGATGTGAGACTCCCTCTTACGATTCTAACTTCTACTAGAAAAACAGCTTTCGGTCTTGTTCAGAATGAAATAAATGCTGCAAAAACTACTGGGCTTGTTATTAAGCACTGGAACATTTTAGATGTCACAGAGGCATGTCCAGCTTCTAGACATAGACCCGATTTGCCAAAGATACCTATTTATAGATCAGACGATCTTCTTACTGCGTTAAACGAAACTGATTATAACAATTTATCTCCTAAAGATCAAGAAAAATATGTAAAGGACGAAGGTTATAATGGGTGTTTAAGTAGGTGCAAACTATTTGGTGCTTGTAAAGGAAGACTTGCTACTAAACAAACATGCCAATCCAAGTTCCTTAAGAAAATCGCACACGTACAGAATCAGTTTAGAAACAACACTCTTGGCATGGCGAAGGCGCAGTTACTTTGTCTTCGCCCAGACACCACAGGTCTTGTTTATCCCCGCTTTGATGAAGAAAAACATGTAATAACCCCTGCAGTTGCCTATTACAAAATAGTAGGCGAAGCCCCTGTTCAAGGTCCTAATATGACTAAAAAGGAACTTGTAGCTTTTGCAAAAACTAGGGAGATTCCTTTTGCAGGTGGAATGGACTTCGGCTATTCTCACCTTTTTGCCTATGTTCATGGATTTAAAGACCTTTCTAAATTTTTCGTTACCCATGCAGTTGGTGTTCCAGAACTAGAGCCAGATCAGCAGCTTGAATTGATGAAACAGTTTAAACTTGATAATCCTGCAATTTTTGCAGATCCCGAAAACGCTCAATTAATTCGCGTGTTTAAGACCAATGGTTTCAGGATGGTTAAGTGGAAAAAGATCAAGGGCACTGTAATTGGCGGTATCTCTTGTGTCCAGGTAAAATTGACACCTACCTTGGGTGCAGATCCTGAACTCCTTTTTGTCAGGGAGGTTGGAGAAGACCCTGGGATGGATCTTCTAGTCAAATACACTAGGGAGCACCACTGGAAACTAGATGCAGCAAATAAGCCTACTGATATCATCTCCGATGATAATAAAGACTTACCAGACGCTCTAAGATACTGCATAATGAATGTTTTCCCCTATAAGGGCAAAACCGTTTCAGACAATTCAGAACCACCAGACACCAGGCCTCATGTTGATGAAACTGGGGTTCAGTACCATGTTAATACCTGGATGTCACAGAAAATTGCAGAACTTACAGGAGAAGACTTTATTGGTAAGCCAAAGGCTAGAAGAATGGAAATTTCGTCTTTAGATGGCAAACACCTTGTCTTTGACTATTATGGTGATGAAAACCAACCTAAACCTATGGAAAAGTCTCCGAAATCCAACAAAGTAGGCGGTATCCTTTATGATTTTTCGTAGTCAATCTTTATAGAAATGCCCACCCTATCTTCTTTTATTAAAATAGTAGCCTTTGACGATACTAACCAGACTAACCAGCCCAAATTGCAGGCGATTAACTGGAACAGGGACACTTTGCAAGGACTTCCTGTAGAGGCTCCTGCAAATAATGAATATTACTTGTCTTCCTTAAGCTCTAAGACCATTTTTGATGGTACTAGGACTTTAAGTTATGATGCAAGCACTGAGTTTACCGTTGCCCTTTCTCCGCTAAACAATAATAGATATCGACTTACTTGGAAATCTGGCAAAGATCCTGTTTTTAGAACTGATAGAAGTCTTTCGTTAACTGGTGGTAACATTATCATTAGCGTCCAGCAGAACCTTACTGCAATTGTTACTAGTTCTCTCTCATTACCCTTTAGTGGTGTTCAAGTAGGAGACGATGTTTTTATTCCAGGTGTAACTACAGGAGATACTTCTACTTTTAATACCTTGAATGAGGGGCATTGGGTTGTTCTAGACGCTTCTGATACCCAACTAACCCTTACTAGGGAGACTGGTACTGTTTTTAGTGGCATAAGTGAGCTTGTTGCAATTACAGACAATGATCAGTTTATGGTTTATTCGTCTAACGGTGTCCAAATTGACGATGTTATTCAGTTGATTTCTGGATTTTCCCCAACATTATTGCATAGTTATGAGCTTGTAGAGGTTACCTATAAATTTCTTGAGTTTACATCAACTGCTCCACTTCCCAATCAGGATGTCTATTCTGGTATTGGATCTATTGTAATTTACGATGAGGCGAAGCGCTTTGTTTATATTGAAACCAACCAAGAGGTTGCACTTACTATTAATGGAATTACACTTCCTTCAATTATTCCATTTTTAGCAGGGGATGATGGCAAGATAGGCCCCTGGATGTCTTCTTCAATTGTTTATTCAATGGCAATTACTAATAATTCTACTCAACAGGCCCGAGTAAGGGTCATTTCGGCTGAATAATGTTAAAAAAAGCTAAAGAAGAGAAGATTAACTTTGTTTATGGTGTTACTCCAGAAGAGGATGCCTATTATAAATCCATTGTAAAAGTTAAAGGTGAAAATTCTCTCAGCAAGTCTATTCTAAATGTTCTTAATGGGCCAGATCAAGAAATAGAGCGCTTAGCCTTTGAAACTGATCCCACGCAGTATAATACCTATGCAGGTATTTACAAGCAAAAAATGCGACTTTTGCCTGATGCGGTTCTTAAGAGAATTGCGATTCAGGATTCGTTGGTTTCTAACATTGTAAGAGCTAGGCAGAATCACGTTTCTGCATTCGGTCGCCCAAGGCCTGACAGGTTTAGCACAGGTTATATTATTAGACCCAATGCTGGTGTTACCGATGGAATGAACGATGAAGAGAAGGTTGAATTAGCAAAAAAGATTCAAAGGGCTATTTCTCTTTTTAATACTTGCGGTCACACTGAGGGCGTTAAGGATCATTGCCAAAAGACCTTTTCTGAGTACCTGTCTTTAACTACAAGAGACAGTCAGGTGGTAGGAAGGCTTGCTACTGAAATTGTTCATATTGACGATGTGAGAACAAATGAAAAGAGATTTGGCTATTTTTGCCATACTGATGCAGGAACCATCTACCCTGCTGCAGTAGATAATGAAAGTGCAAAGCAGGCTATTCGTGACGAGGCCTTTCAGTTAATTCAAACTGTCACTGGTAGAAAAGATTTAGTTAAAGAAAATTGGAACAAAGACAATAAGTATGTTTGGGTGCAGGTGATTGATGGAAGGCCTTTTGAAGTTTTTACTACACAGGAAATGAAATGTAAGAATTTCTATCCAGTTGGAAACGTAGAACTTGATGGATTTCCTGTAACTCCTATTGATACTGTTATTAGTGCGATTACAACGCACTTGAATATTACTACACACAATAAGGTTTATTTTCAGAATGGTAGGGCTACTAGGGGGATGCTTATCATCAAGAGCGATGATGTAAACCCCACTTTGATCCATAATATAAAGCAAAGCTTCAATGCGAGTATTAATGGGAGTTCGGCGGCATGGCGGTGCCCAGTCCTAGGCTTCAATTCAGATGCAGAGGTTGATTGGAAACCTATTGACAATTCTGGCTCTCGGGACATGGAGTTTCAATATCTCACTGACTTAAATGCTCGTGAAATTCTTACAGCGTTCATGACAAGCCCTGATGAACTTCCTGGCTGGTCTTATTTGTCAAGAGGCACAAACAGTCAGGCTTTGTCAGAGGGAAATAACGAATTCCGCATAGAGGCAGGGCGCGACGTTGGTATCAGGCCTCTGCTGGCAAATCTAGAAGAATTCGTAAACGCTGAATTATTTCCCCTTATCGATCCAGAACTATGCAAGATCTGCAGACTCGTATTTGCTGGTTTGGACGCTGATTCTCCTGAAAAAGAAATTGTAAACATTCAGCAAAATTCTCAAGTCTGGATGTCTTACAATGACATTCTAGAAAAGGTAGAGCGCAAGTTAATTCCGAAGGAATTTGGCGGCGAGTTACCATTAAATCCTTCTTTTGGAAAACTACTTGATGCATATTTTACTGTAGGAGAGATTTTAGAGTTTTGGTGTGGTCGTAAAGATGCATCCAAAGATCCTGCTTTGCAGTATCGTAGAGATCCTATGTACTTCCAAAATGTGCAATTGCGGATGGGTCAACAACAAATGCAGCAACAGGCACAACAACAGCCTCAGCAACCTGATCCTAATCAGCAAGACCCAAACAACCCTACTCCTGATCAAGCCAACCAAGAACAGGCAACAGGACCTGCTGATCTCTCTAGAAGTATTGATCAGGCTTATGAGTTAATGAGCAAATCTGAATCTAACATGTCTCCTGAGAAGCGCAAGTTATTGCATAAGCAGCAGAGGACTATTAAGTGGCTTAGGGCTGGGTTTGAAGACGATGTAAATGATGCAGTTAAAGAGATTCTAGAAGTTGCCAAACAGGCTGCGCCAAAGAAGTAACTGAGGTTGCATTTTGCAGTTCTTTATTTCAAAAACTGGCATCAAAGCAATTGATGCTGCAATTAATGCACTTTTTAATAGAATGAAGGCTCGATTTTTAGGTAAAAAATACGAACCTAAAGCTATTAGGTTTTCTGTAACTGGATTTGATAAGCCAGTGCAGTACAGGCCTGATTTATCTATGCCTGATTTGTTTGAAGAGGCAGCTAGGGCCGAAGGCTTTAAGCCTAATAGGAAGCTGCAGGAGGCTGTTGTGGGTGGAATAGAGCAATACCTAGATGCACATCAAGAACTTGCCAAGGCGAAGGTCAGGAACGCTGTGCAGACGGCTTTAAGCGATGCAGAGGCTGCACAAGAAGATATCAACATTGAAAGGGTTCTTAAAAAGGAACTCAATGTTGTTATGAAAAAGGTAACAGAGGATGTTACTGGGGTTGTGGATAATGAACTTGGTAGGGCAAAGAATCTAAGCACTTTAGATGCTATTAGTAAAGCAAATGCGGTAGTTGGGATTGGAGATCCTACTATTGTTTTTATTGGTCCAAACGATAAGTATACCTGCAAGGACTGCAAAAGACTTTATTATTTAGAAGATGGTATAACGCCAAGGGTCTGGAAGATGTCAGAGTTAAAATCGGGGTATGGGAAGCATGGGGCTGAGTGCCCTTGTACGTCAGGGCTTCATAAATTTTGCAGGCACGCAATGTCAACTATGATGCCTGGTTTTGGGTTTGTTGGCGGGCAGATAAAATATATTGATCCTGGTTTTGACGTTTACAAAGAGCAACACAGTTAAGTTAACTGACCTTATTAGGGTTACATAGCTTCTTTAATTTTTCTTTAGCCTTGAGAAGGGTTTCTAGCCGCCTGATGCGTTCTTTTTCTTGAACCAACTTTTCCATTCTTGTGGCGTATTGATTCATTAACGATTGGGGAAGATCAAGATTTTCGCAATCATACGAAAAAGTTACGTGAACAATTTTCCCCAGTATGTCTTGATAAAAAATACGGTAATCGAGATGTAGGTTTTCGATTATAAAAGTACGATCTCAGTAAGGGTCTTTTATCCACCTAGGATCGTTTGGCAATGGGAGGTTGTACTCTTTGCATTTTTCTTCAAATGACTTGATTTTTAATAGCTTTTTAATGAAGGTTAGCATAATTTTCAACCCATTTTCCAATGATGATCCCTAACATTACAGAAACTCCCCCAGCGATAAAGAAAACGAAGTCCCTCATTTAATTCCTCGGCAATCCTTGAATCCCACCCATTAGTACAGGGATGTGATTCCAAATAAACGTTTGGGTCTTTTTCTTTTCTAAAACTCCTGTTTTGTACTTAAATACAATAGTTTCTTCAATTCCGCCCAAATCAATAATATCATTTGGCTGAACCCATAAGGCTACAGACCTTAATGCATTTAACACACTGTCATTTACCTCGCCTAAACTGTAGCTTTTGTTGTCGTCATTAGATCTAGCGACTTTAATTTTATTATTGTCTTTTGTAAACTTCCAAATTGTCATATTCTAGCTTCTTCCCATCCATAGTTTGTTGAATAAAATATCTGATTTACTATTCCACTTTGTTTAATTGCAGTTAAGCACTTCTCACAAGGCCTAGACAGCATTACTTTATCATTTGGTGACACTCTGCATACATAAAGATCTACTTTCATCTTCCTTTTAAGTCTAGATTTACTCAAAACAGCCTTAAGTCCTGCAACTTCTGCATGAACTGACATGCTTGCGTCTGGTGTAACACTTTTCTTTACATTGGTGCTTTTAAAGATGATTCTACCACCGCTCTCAAAAACTGCACCATGTCTAAAAACTGGATAAGAACTGGTCTTAGCCGTTTCTATCGTTTGATTTACAACCCACTTCTTCATGATTAGTGGATATCACGTCTTTGTGTCTGTTGTCAAGGGTTATTCTCTTCCAAGGCATCTCTAATTGCTTTTTCTTCATCAAAGCAAAGCTCTTTTTCGCTTAGCAAAAACTCTAAGTAGTCAGGCACTTCTGATGCAACATCTGCAACCCACTCATCCTTCCAAGGGCCTTTGATAAATTTTTCGTCTCTATTTAAGTATTTTTTCCACATGTTTATGTACTTTCGTTGATGTTTTTAATAAAAAGGTCTAAAGTTGGTGGGACATATTGGGTATACGTCCATTGGTTTTTTTGACAGGCTTCTTTAATTTTAGTAATAGTCTCTTCTAGTTGGCCATAGTCAATTACAGTTGTCCCTCTGTTGTGTAGTTTCTTATCAAATACTGAAATAATTACTGGTGTCATTTTGTACTCCTAGTTGTCAAATCCAAATACTATTCGTTCATAGCCTTTTTAGCAATTGCAATCAAGTCAATATCTTTAATTTCAGCGGCTCTAGCAGCCCTAGCAGCAGCAGCAGCATCAGCAGCCCTAGCAGCAGCAGCAGCAGCAGCAGCCCAAGTAGCATCCCTAGCAGCAGCATCAGCAGCCCTAGCAGCAGCAGCAGCATCAGCAGCCCAAGTAGCAGCCCTAGCAGCAGCCCAAGCAGCATCCCTAGCAGCATCAGCCCTAGCAGCAGCAGCAGCATCAGCGGCCTTCTTAGATCTATCAGTCCCATCAAGCCAGTTTGCAGCCCACTGCACAAATGTTATATTCTTGCATACTTCTAATGCACAAAGGATG
>Ga0224559_1000115_pt1 | contig 49505 bp, 40 predicted proteins | sample 714S33034metaG_FD_180676 | JGI IMG/M metagenome (GOLD analysis project Ga0224559, IMG submission 180676) | Peat soil microbial communities from Stordalen Mire, Sweden - 717 S3 30-34 | ecosystem: Environmental > Terrestrial > Soil > Wetlands > Peat | place: Sweden: Norrbotten County, Stordalen... | reverse complement strand
CTGTCGCCGAAAGGAACTGCACCCAAAGGACATTGATGTTGGTGTGGATGTACATACCCCACAGAGCGTCGAGTACGCCCTTCCACAGCACCACCTCGGGCGCGCCACCGAGAAGCACGATGGGCACGAACTCGATGCTTTGATTGATGAGGATTTCGAGGGCGTGCGAGCGCGATCCGCTGAGCCACTCCACGTCCTTGGTGGAATGATGGGCTTCGTGCAACCGCCACAGGATGGGATTGCGATGCTGCCAGCGGTGGAACCAATAAATGTAGAAATCGTGGGTGACCAAGAAGAAAAGAAGCTGCACCGGGATTGGCCAGGCGGATACCAAGTGCCAGCGGCCACGGTGTCCAGGTCCGTCGATGAACGCAATGAGCGCCTTGATTACGAGACTCAGGACGTAGCTCTGCACGAGCGTGTACATCGCCAAGTCGTTGAAGAATCCCTCCCGCCACATGCGCTGCTTGGGCGCATACGGAAACCGGCGTTCGAGCGCGATGAAGACGAGCGCGGCGGCGAAGACAATGGCCGCGGAGAGCGCAGGCGTCACGCGTGGTCAGACCAGGCCGTGGGTGGCGCCAGCGCCCGGAACGCGTCGCAGTTTTTGCCGCTGGGCCATTTCGGTGGCGTGAAGCCGCTTGATTCCGTCTCCCAGGGCGCGCTCGATGTCGCGGATGTTGCTCACCAGGCGCATGAGTCCGCCGATTTCCACCGACGCCGAGTGGTCCGAGCCCCACATCGCGCGATCGAGGGCCACGTGCCGCTCGACGAAGGTTGCCCCGAGGGTCACTGCGGCCCAAGTGGGCGAAAGCCCGGTCTCATGCCCGGAATAGCCAATGGGGCAGATGGGAAAGAGATCGGCGAGAGTCTGGACCATGCGCAGGTTGAGCGCCTCCACCGGACAGGGATAGGCCGAGGTCGAATGGGCAATGAGAAGGCGATCCGTACCTAGGAATTCGACCGCGTTGTGGATCTCGTCCATGGTCGACATGCCGGTGGAAATCATCAGCGGGCGTCCGGTGTCGCGCATGCGGCGCATGAGGGCGAGGTCGGTGAGCGAGGCCGAGGCGATCTTGTAGACAGGCGGCGCGAACGCCTCCATGAAATCCACGGCGTCCTCGTCCCAACACGAGGCAAACCAAAGCATGCCGCGATCCCGGCAGTGCCGATCCAGCTCGGCGTATTCGGTCGCGCCGAACTCGACGCGGTGGCGGTACTCGAGATAGGTTATACGGCCCCACGGTGTGTCGCGCGGAATATCCCGCTGCTCTAGCGGGACGCATTTGTCCGGCGTGCGCTTTTGGAATTTCACCGCGTCGGCACCGGCCACCACGGCGCCATCGATGAGGCGCTTGGCCAGGTCGACGGAGCCGTTGTGATTGATGCCGATCTCGGCGATCACGAATACGGGGTGGCCAGGTCCCACCCACTTGTTGCCAATGCGAACTGAATTGGCCAGGGCTTCATTCATAGCGACCTCCTTGAGAGTTCGTCGTGCGCGATCTCTTCCCGTTGCTGCAAACGGATCCACTCGGCAATCTGGCGAAACGCTCCTGCGCCGCCGCACCGGGTGGAGCGGAGGTGTACGCGCTCAAGCACGCTGGCTTCGGCGTCGGCAGGCGCGCAAATCAAACCCTCGTTCGCCAGCGCTTCCATCACGCCGAGGTCGTTGACGTCATCGCCGATGTAGGCGACTTGGTCCGGCGTCACGCCGTATTCGGCGAGTATGGCGGGCAGGGCCGCGCGCTTGTCGCGCACGCCGCCCCACAAACGCACCGCGAGCTTGTGCGCGCGGCGGGCGACGATGGGAGAATCCTCACGGGTCACGATGGCTGTCGTGACGCCGACCTCGCGCAGACGTTCACACCCCATGCCGTCGCGCAGGGAAAAACGTTTCAATTCCTCGCCGCGCTCCGAATAGTACACGGTCGCGTCGGTCAGCACGCCGTCGCAATCCGTGAGCAGAAGACGCACGCGGCGGGCGCGCCGCCCGGCCTCGGCGGCGTCGAGGGTGACGACGGGAGATTCCCCGTCCGTCACCATGGCGTCCATCACCATGCCGTCCAGCCTCCGTCGACCACGAGATCGGCGCCGGTCATGTAGCTGGAGGCGTCGCTGGCGAGAAACACCACGGCCCCGCGCAATTCGTTGGGCTCGGCCATGCGCCCAAGTGGCGTGCGTGCGGAGTATTGCCTGACAAAGTGTTCGTCCTGCGCTTGCGCCACGCCGCCCGGACAGAGCGTGTTGCAGCGAACCCGCTCGGTGGCCCAGTAGGTCGAAATGAACCGGCTCAGCGCCGACACCGCGCCCTTGCTGGCCGAGTACACGGGCGACTTCCAGAACTTCTGCTGGCCGTCGGGACGACGGTAGATGCGCTGATCCGGCGCCACCAGGCCATAGGTCGAACCGATGTTGATGATCGAACCGCCACGCCGGCCGGCCACGATTTCGGCGCCGAGGATTTGGCACGCCAAGAAGGTGCCGGTGAGATTGACGTCGAGAAACGTCTGCCACGCATGCAACGGGTATCGTTCGAACTTGGTGGCATCGGAGGTGTCGCTCTCCGCGAAACGGTCGTTGATGGCCGCGCTGTTGACCAGCACGTCCAATCGTCCCAAGCGCTCGCGCACGGCCGCCCGCACACTCTCGATGGATTCTGGCTTGGTCACGTCGAGTGGCAGGCCAATTGCCTTCGCCCCTGCGTCCGCCGCGAGGTTCTCAGCCTCGCGGCGGCAGGCGAACCCGTCGATGTCGGCGATGACCACGGCCGCGCCGGCGGCGTGCAAGGCGCCCACGAACTGGCGACCCAGCAGCCCAAGTCCACCGGTGACCACGGCGACCTTGTCGACCAGCGAAAACGGATTAGCCGCGGCCACGCGCCACCTCGCCAGTTATCTGCGCCCCGATTCGTGGACGGGTGTTGAATCCCGCCACCTTGCGGAACACGGGTTCCATGGGTGCGCCGCGCAGGTAGTTCGCCGGCGCTCCGCTCGCCAGCGCCTGCTTGAGCACGGTCAAGGCCTCGCGGTAGGCAGCCATCAAATGATCGATGTCGGCCTCGCTGTGGGAGTAGCAAAGATTGTGAACGCCCTGCCACAGCACGCCCCGGCGCAAGAGCTCTTGCTGCACGATCGACTTCATGATCAGCGGATCGGCCCCAGCGGCGCGGCCCGACGCCGCGAAGGTCACCAGCGTGCGACAAGCCATGCCCACGCAATGGGTACAATCGAGATCGAGATCAGCGCAGAGGCCTTCGTAGCGCTCGCGCAAGCGCGAGCCCAAGGTCTCGAGGCGACCGGCCACGTCGCGCGTCTTCATCACCTCCAGCGTGGCTTGCGCGGCCGAGAGGGACAGGGCCTCGCCGCCGAAGGTCGTGAAGAAGAAGATATCCTTTTCGCAAAGACGCATGATCTCGGCGCGGCCGGTGAGCACCGAAAGTGGCATGCCATTGGCGACAGCCTTGGAGAAGCACGCCAGATCGGCGGTCACGCCGAAGCGCTGTTGCGCCCCGCCGAGGGCCGCGCGGAATCCCGTCCACATTTCGTCGAAGACGACCAGGCTGCCGTTCGCGCGGCAGGCGCGCACCACCTCGGCCAGAAAGCCGTCCTTGGGCCATTCGAAGACCATGGGTTCGAGGATCACGCAAGCCACGTCGTTGGCCAGGGCGGCGCGCAGAGAAGAGATGTCGTTGTACGCGAAGGTATAGGACAGTTTTGCGACATCTTCTGGAATGCCGCGGCTGCGATCGGTCACCGAGACGTACCAATCGTGCCAGCCGTGATAGCCGCAGCAGATCACCTTGTCGCGGCCGGTACTGGCGCGCGCCAGCCGAACGGCGGCGCTGGTGACATCGCAGCCGGTCTTCGAGAAACGCACCATCTCGGCGCCAGGCACCACGGACGCAATGCTCTCCGCGACCTCGACTTCGAGCGGGTGTGGGAGCGAGAAGGTGATGCCGCTTTCGAGTTGCGCGCGAATCGCCGCGTCCACTTCCGGGAATGCGTAGCCGAGCGAGAGCGGACCCACGCCCATGCTGAAATCGATGTATTCGTTGCCATCGACATCCCAGACGTGGCTGCCGCGACCGCGCGCCAGGTACTTCGGCGCCACCCCGTTCACGAACTGGCCAACGCCCTTGGCGAGCGTTTGCGTACCGGCGGGGATGAGCGGACGGGCCCTTTCGTAGAGCGCGTTCGAGGCGTCGATGCAGGGAAATGAAGGATCGAGGGAGATGGACTTAGGCATGGAGTTTCTTTGTCGCAAGGGCGTCGCGCACGCGCGCGGCGATGGCGGGACCAGTGAAGCCTTCGGTGCGCAACACATCCGGTAAGAGAGCCGGTCTAAACCAGCGGTCGAGCGCGAGCGGCAATACGTGCGGAGATACATGCTCGCGCAGACACAGTTCGGCGACGATGCTGAAGAGGCCACCGACTTTGAAGTGGTCTTCCACGGTGACGAGGAGTCGCGCGCTCGCCGCGTGCTTGAGCACGGCGGCTTCGTCGAACGGCACCAGGGTACGCAGGTTGAGCACGCCAGCGTCGATGCCGGCCGAGCGCAGTTCTTGCGCGGCGACCACAAGCTCGGGCACAAGCAAACCGTAGCCGAGCAGCATTACGGCCTGGCCATCGAGAATAAGCTCGGATTGGCCGAGCGCGAAGGGCTTGTGATGTTCCACCCGACAGGGCGAGGCATTGAAGCGCAGGTAGGTCGGATGCGGGCTGGCGAGCACGGCCGGCAGGGCTTCGACCAGTTCGCGCTCGTCGCTCGGACACACGACGTGCATGCCCGGGATGCCACGCATGAGCGACACGTCCTCGATTGCCTGATGGGTGGGTCCATTGCCGTCGGACAAGAAACCGGGAACGGCGCCCACCAGTTTCACCGGCAGGCCGAGGATGCCCACATCGGTGCGAATGAATTCAAACGCGCGCATGACCAAGAAGGTGGCCAACGCGTGCACCACGGGGATGCGACCGCGCAAGGCCAAGCCTGTGGCCGCACCGATCATGGTCTGCTCGCAGATCCCGACATCGATGAAGCGGTCGCCGAGCAGGGGCGGCAGGCCGCGGATGGCGGCGCGGTTTTCGGCGGTCATGACCACGATGCGAGGATCGCTCTTCGCCGCTGCCAGTAGGACATCCTCGTAGGTCGCCGCGCTCATCGCACCACCAAGGTTTCGGAAGTGAGGTTGGCGCGCGCGGTGCCGGCCAGCTCCGCGAGCAAGGCGTTCACTTCTTCTTCGGTAAAGCGCGCGAACCAGCGATCCGCGCGGCGCTCGATGCTGGGCAGCCCTTTGCCGCGCACGGTGCGCGCGATAACGACAGTGGGGTGGCCTGCCACAAGCGGCAAGATGGAAAAGCCACGCTCGATATCGGCGAAATCGTGACCATTCACTTCAACCACGCCAAAGCCAAAGGCTCGCCATTTATCGGCCAGGGGTTCAAGCGGGATGAGCGATTCGGTTTCGATGTTGGCCTGAAATTCGTTGCGATCGACGATGACCACCAGGTTTTCCAGGCGCTTCGCGCCCGCGACCAACGCGCCTTCCCACACGCTGCCCTCGTCGAGCTCGCCATCGCCCAGCACGACAAAGGCCCGGCCTGGTCCGCCGTCGAGCCGAATTCCCATGGCGACGCCAATGGATACCGACAACAGGTGGCCGAGCGATCCCGAGTGGAATTCCACGCCCGGGATGGCGCGACTGGGATGCCAATAGATGTTGTCCCCCGGCTGCAGGTGATGGTCCAGGCGCGCGCTGTCTATATAGCCGCGCTCGGCGAGCGCGCCGTAGAGCGCGGGAACGTCGTGGCCCTTGGAAAGGAAGAAGTAGTCCCGATCGCGACTCGTCACCGTGGTGGGACTGATATCCAGCACGCGCTCGTAGAGATAGACCACCAGATCGGCGCAGGAAAGAGACGCGCCGATGAAACAGCCACCACCGCCCGACATGCGTACGATGTGCTGCCGAACGCGAAATGCCTGGTCCGTCATGCGGCGGGAATCCTCGGCAGTCATGGGCTCTCGCGTCCGCGGCTTCACGGCGACTCCAGCCGAACGGTGTGCTTGGCACTCACGGTGCGGAGTTCGCCCAAGTGATTGCGGTACCAATTCACGCCCGCGAGATAACTGTTCAAGCGAAACACATCCGGACGCTGGTCGAGGAAGCTGAGGATTTCGTTCAGCGAAAACGGCGGTGCGCCTGGAAGGTGCAAACCCTCGAACACCGCGGTCACAAAGGCGAGGTCGTCGGGGTAGTCAATGGTGAATCGGTGGCTCATGGAGTAGTCGAGGCCGGTCTCCCAGGTGACGTTGTTGATGCGGAAACGCTCGGGACGTTCCCAAAAAAACGGCGTCGTGTGCTCGCGTTCGAAGGGGCACGTGGCTTCCTGCCAACCCAGTTCGAGCGCGTGCATCGGGATCACTTCCACGTCGTTGCCATCGGGATAGGTCGCTGGGTGAAGGTTGCTGACGAAGTCGTACTCTTCCGGATGCGCGCGAAAGGCGGCGATCACGCGGTCGATGACCCGCGGATCGATGAGCGGGCAGTCCGACGGGATCTTCACCACCGCGCTAGCGTTCGCGGCGCGCCCGGCCTGCAGATGGCGGTCGAGAAGATCCGTGGCATGACCGCGAAAACAAGCGAAGCCATGCTCTTCCATCAACGTCGCGACGGCGTCGTCCTCGGATGCCGTGGTCGTCGCCACGACGATTTCATCCAGCGTGCGGGCCCCGCGGACCCGCTCCAGCATCGACAAGATGAGCGGCCTGCCGAGCACCGGCTTCATCACCTTGCCGGGCAAACGCGAGGATCCCATGCGCGCCTGGATGATTGCGACGACTCTCACGAGGTGCCTCCAACTTCGATGCCGACGGCATCGCCGTGCGGAAGCTCGTTCGCGCGGGTCAGCGAAGCCTCGGCCGACGCCTCGGCCAAGAGTCGACGACACACGGCCGCGATGTTCTCGGCGCCGCGGGCGTTCTGTTCAGGCAGCAGGCGCTTGAGTTCATCGAGCGGGAAATAGCTGTGCACCTCTTTGCCAAGCGCCAAGCCCACGAATGCCAGGGTCGAGTACTGGCAAACGAGAACGTTGCAGTTGGCGACCATCTCTTCGGCCAATCCGCTGCTGAAGATGGGCGAGCCGGGAAAGATTCGGCGGATCTCGGCGGATGCACGCTCGACGTTTTCGTTGGGGTGCAGTTTGAAGATCACGGACCGCCCGTTGGCCAAGGTCTGCACCCGCCGCAGGAACCGCCGTCGGTTGTCGAACTTCCACGTCTCGCGCGCATCCGACGTGCACACGAGGACGTAGTCACGATGCGGAAAGGTGTTGTTGTTGTAGGCGGCGCAGTTGTCGAAGTTGGGGATGCCGGTCACGACCACCTTCTTGGCATCAGCCCCTCGCCGCACGAACAGATCGCGATAGCCCTCGCTGGCCACGCAAAAACGATCGCAGAGATTCGACGTGCCAGTCCACGCGGTCCCGGCGGACCAGCGCGGAAGGAACGGCAGAAAGCGGCGCACGTGAAACCAGAAACCTTCCGGATCCGTGATGCCTTCCTGCACCGCCACCAGACGCTTGCGTCGGATGTTCTGTGGCACGATCACGTCGGAGGAGGTGACCACCAGGTTGTAGTCGTTTCCCAGGCGGCGGCCCTCATAGTCGAGCGCGAGACCATTTCGGCGTAGGTAGCGCAGACAGTCCTTGCGTCAGGACCAACCGAGGATGGTGAATTCCAGAAGCCCGAGGCGGCGGCAGCGTTCGAGAAACCCGTCGCAATAGTAGGGGGTGAAGTACGCTTCGAATTCCGGCAACCGTGCCGCGATCCGATGCATCTGCTTGGTCTGGTTGACCGAGCCGCACACGAACAGCGCCTTGCGCACCGGACGCGGTGCCAGTGCTGTTTCATCTGGTCCAACATGCCGCCTGGGCGACATGGAAATGTCGCGAGTCGCTGTCGCAGTGCTAGATCTGTCCGGGCTGATCGGCATCGGCGTCTCTCTTTCTAGAGGAGAGAAGCAAAAGTCCGGTGACAATCCAAAGACACTCCTTCGTCCGTTTGGTGACAAATAGCGCAGCACCTGCCGTTGCCGCATGCGTTGTTCCGGTCGCATGCGCCAAAATCACCTCGGCCGTATCCTGAATTCCAAGCCCGGCCGGAAGAAAGAGCGCCGCGGATCGCAAGAACGAACTTAAGGCCTCGAAGCGCCACGCCGTCATGAACGGCACGTGAATCCCCGACAGGGACGCGATGACATAGGTGTCGAGCGCCTCGAAGATCCACTGCGCAAGATAGAGACAGAACGCAAGAATGAGGACGCCCTTGGCACCGCGTAGAATCCGTCGCGCCGAATCGTCGACGCGGGCGAAAGTCTGCATGCGCGCGACAGCCCAATCGGCCAGCCTACGAACAGGGAGGCGGGCGAGCAGACGACGAAGCCTTTCGGCCATGGCGCCGCCCCCGAGCGCGAGCAGCAGAAAGCCACCCACCGCGGCGTTGAACGCTATTCCAGCCGTAAGCCCCCAGCGCAGAAGCCACGCCAGCAAGGACGTCGCGGTCGACGGGCTGGCCCCCATCAATGGCATGATCGATGGCATGGGCAAGGCCCCACCAAGAAGCCCCATCGCCATGTAGGCCGCATCGCTGCTGACGATGATGCCCTTGCGCACCGCCACGCTGGCGGCGGCCTCGGGAAGAGGCACGCCGCAATGCCGCCTCAACAAAATAGGACTAGCAAGGTCCGCAATGACGGCCCCCCCGGGGAGAGCGAGCAGCAGCGCTTCCGTGGCCAAGCGCACGCGCAGCAATTGCCAGAACTTCACGCGCGGACCCATTTGCCGCAAGAGTAGGCCCCAGGCCAAGGCGTCCGCCACCATCGAGCCCAAGTAAGGCAACGGCGCCAGGGCGAGACGCGCTCCCGCTTGGGCCAGGATGAACCTCAGGCGCGAAAGATCGGCGCGCGCCAGCAACCCAACCACGATCGCGATGGCGAAGAGCACTGGCAGGACTTGCAGAGCTCGCCTCAACCTCACCCTGCGCGCGGCCGGAACTAGCAAGGTACCTCCCGCGGCCCCCGGGCCCGCGCTCCTCTGCCAGTATTGAAACATTGCTTGCGCATTCGGCGGTACTCTTCCACGCGGGCGCGGCTAGCGTGTTCGAGGCCTTTCGCTGCCTGGGTTGTGTTCGGCGGCGCTGGATTCCCGATGCCGGCGCGCAAGCTCGGCGTCGACTTCGGAACGGTTCATGGGCCGGGACTATACTGGAATGGCGCGGCCACGACCCGAGCCTTCTCGATACCCTACGGCGCGGTGGCCACGCGGTCGCGGCCCGCTTCCTTGGCCGCGTACAGCCCGCGATCAGCGCGCTCCAGCCAGGTATTTCCGTCGTCGTCGGATTCGATGGCGGCGACGCCAATCGACACCGTAACCTCGATGGTTTCTTCCTTGGCCGTAGTAATGCGTAAGGCCCGAATGCGCCCGAGCACCCGCTCGGCCAACACGCACGCATCCACCGCGGCGGTCTCGCGCAGAATGACGGCGAATTCGTCGCCGCCCAAGCGCGACACGAAATCGTTCTTGCGCAGAAACACCTTCACCAAGGCGTTGGCCACCTGGCGCAAGACATCGTCGCCAGTCACATGGCCATTGCTGTCGTTCACATCCTTGAAGCGATCGACGTCGATGATGAGCATGGCCATCGGATCGCTGAATGCTTTGTACATTTCCACGCTGCGCGACAGGTAGTCGTCAAATGCCTTGCGATTCGAGATGCGCGTCAGCGGATCGGTTTCGCTCTCCCGGCGCGCCGACTCCAGCTCGTGCCCGAGCGAACGCACCTGCGCGCCAAGAAGCTGCATCTGCTTGACCTGGTGCTGCCGGCGCTCGCCGAGCACCGTGCGCAGCATGCCGACCACGTCGAGCACCTCTCGCTTGAGGTCGGTCGTCGAATTTCCCCGCACCATTTCCTCCAGCCGGTCGAGCTGGAGGCGCACGCGACCGTCGACTTCTTCGTCCTCGGTGAATGCCTGGCTGAGATTGCGAATGAAAACCCAGATGACCTGGCGCAGATCCGTCGTAACTTCGGCGACGCGCCTGCTACTGGCCTGGCAGTACTCGCGGACAAATCGGCGGACGCCTTCCCATTCGCGCTTGCCCTTGCGCTGCTTGGCATCGTCCTCGGGCATGCCGGGCGGCGAGGTGGCCAGCGTGACGTGCTTGGCCCACGCCTCGGCCACGGCCCGGAAGGTCGGAATATCCACGGCATCCTGTTCGAGGGCGAATTCGGCCATGGCGCGCAGAACGGACGCCAGCGTGTCGAGCGCCATATCGCCCAGGGAGGTTTCCGCGACCCCGCCATCGCTGGGTTTGGTTTCAGGAGATGGTCGGGAGCGTCCGAACATGCTTCACGCGATGGAACATGCCATCGACAGCTTCGGCTCCAGAATTGAGCGCCTTTGTCTTCGGCGGTTTTCCCGGCGAGGCCTACGCGCCGACAACCGCCAGACTCGGCGTGCTCTTTCGGTGCGCCAGGACGATCAAGGCGGGTTGCAACAAGCGGGGAAGCAGCACGAGCGCGAGCGCCCCACCGATGACCACGATGGCGAGCGGCTTCTGCGTCTCCGAGCCGATACCGCGCGAGACAGCGGCGGGGAAAAGCCCGAGCATGGCGACGAAGGTCGACATCAGGACCGGCCGCAGACGCCGCTCGGCGGCCAGGCGAGCACTCTCCTCCACCGTATGGCCGGTCTCGCGCAACTGCCGCGCGTAGGTGACAACCAACAACGCGTCTTGCACGGCCACGCCCAAGATGGAAATGAAGCCCATTGCCGCCGAAATGGAGAAGTCGGTGCCGGTCACATAGAGCGCCACCAGACCGCCACTGCACGCCACCGGAACCCCAAGTAGCACGATGAGGGTATCGCGCAAGTTCTTGGCCGAACTAAAAGCAAGAAAGGCGATGATGAGCAGCGTGACCGGCACGACAACCAGCAGGCGCTCGGTGGTGTCGCGCAACTGATTCATCTCGCCGTCCCATTCGAGGTGCGTGTCGTAGGGCAGCTTGACCGTTTCCTTGATGCGCGACTGCGCCTCCGCGATGGTCGAGCCGAGATCGCGCCCGCGCACCGAGAACTTGACCGGCACGTAGCGCTTGAGATCCTCGCGGAACACCACGATGGGGCCTTCTTCCTCGACAACCTCGGCGAGTTGACCGAGCGGCACCTGCGACCCATCCGGCGTGGATACCAGAATGTTGCGAATGGAGCGCGTGTCGCGCCGGTACTGCTCCGCCCAGCGCAAGATGAGATCGAAGCGCTTCTCGCCCTCGAAAACCTGGGTGATGACCTGGCCGCCGATGGCGGCCTGCACGACCGCCGCGACATCGCCGGTGTTGAGACCGTAGCGTCCAATCTGCGTCCGATAGGGCGTGATGCGAATGGCGGGCTGGCCGAGAGAGCGAAAAATGCCCAAGTCCTCCACGCCACGGACTTTCCCGAGCACATCCTTGATTTCCTCCGCCTTGGCCTCGTTGACGTGCAGATCGGGCCCCATCACCTTCACCGTGTTCTCGCCCTTGACGCCCGACATGGCCTCTTCCACGTTGTCGGAAATGACCTGGGAGAAGTTGAACACCACGCCGGGAAACGCATTGGAGAGATCCTTCTGGATCTCCTCGGTCATGGTCTCCTTGGTCAATCCCTTGCGCCACTCCTTCGCGGGACGAAGCGGGGCCAGGAGTTCGATATTGTAGAATCCCGCCGTGTCGGTGCCGTCGTCGGGCCGGCCAAGCTGGGAGATCACCGTTTGGACCTCGGGACGGCGCTGCTGCTCGGGGCTGCACACGGCGCCCTCGTCCGTCGGACAACCGCGCACGATGGAGCGCATCCGCCCCACATAGCGCGCCGACTGTTCGAGCGAGATGGAAATGGGCAATGTCGCGCGGATCCAGAAATTGCCTTCTTCGAGCTTGGGCATGAATTCGCGGCCGAGAAAGACCGACGCCGCCAAGGCGATCCCCACCGGTACCACACCCAGGGCAACGGCCGCCCGGGGCCGGCGCAGTGAGAATGCGAAGAGCGGGCGGTAAATTCGGTAGAGGAAACGCATCACCGTGCTTTCCTTCTCCTCGTGATCCTCGTTGTGCATGACGAGCGCCCGCGAAGCAAGCATGGGCGTGAACGTCAGCGCGAGCAGGATGGCACCACCGATGGCGAAGGCATAGGTGTGCGCCATCGGGGACATGATGACACCCGCGACGCCCGTCAACGTGAAGAGCGGAATGAAAGCCACCGCGATGATCAAGGTGGACGCGAACATGGGCGGTCCCACCTCGCGCGCCGCCGCGACGACGCGTTCGAAGGCGCTGCCACCCTTGCGGAGAAAGTTGACGAAAATGCTTTCCATCACGATCACCGTCGAATCGACGACGATGCCGAAGTCCACGGCACCCAGGGAAATCAGGTTGGCGGCCGTTCCCGTGGCCACCATGCCGGTGAACGCGACAAGGAGGGCCAGGGGAATGTTGATCGCCGTGATAAGCGCGGCGCGGAGATTGCCGAGGAACAGGAAGAGCACGACGGAGACGAGAAGCATGCCGACCAGGAGATTCTCGATCACGGTGTGGGTGGTCAGCTTGACCAAGTCGGCCCGGTCGTACACCGGCTCGATATCGATGCCTGGCGGTAGCACGCGATTTTCGTGAATGTAGTCCACGCGGTCGTGGATGCCTCGAATGGTCTTGAGCGAATCGCCGCCGTAGCGCATGAGCACGATGCCCTCGACCACGTCGGGATCGTCGTCGTGCCCCACGATACCGAGGCGAGGCGCCGCGCCCACGCTCACCGCGGCCACGTCGCGAACCCGAACCGGAACGCCCTTGGTCGCGTTCACGGTAATGTCGCCAATGTCCTGCACCGACCGAATCAGTCCGACCCCGCGCACATCGAACGACTGTTCGCCGAGCGTGAGGCGCTGGCCGCCCACGTTCTGGTTGGCGTTGGCGATCGCGGCCTGAAGTTGCGACAGGGCCACGCCGCGGCCACGCAGCCGATACGGATCGACCTCCACGTGGTACTGCTTGGTCTGACCGCCGAAGCCGACCACATCGATGACTCCAGGCACCTGCCGGAACTGCTTTTCCAGGATCCAGTCCTGCACCGTCTTCAGATCGGCGAGCGAATAACCCTTGCCCACGACCTTGTAGCGGTAGAGCTCTCCGATGGCGCTCCAGGGTGACAGCTCGGGCGTCACGCCTTGGGGCAAGGTCACGAAGTTCAGTTGGTTGAGCACCCGCTGCTGGGCCATGGCGTAGGAGGTATCCCAACCGAAGTAGCACTTCACATCGGCCAGGCCGAACAGGGATTGCGAGCGGATGTGCTCCAAACCCAGCATCCCGACGAGCCCGGTTTCCAAGGGCAACGAGACGTAGCGCTCGACCTCCTCGGCGCTCCAGCCCGGCGGCTGGGCGATGATTTCGATCATGGGCGCGACCGGATTGGGATAGGCCTCGATGGGGAGCACCTTGTAGGAATGAATGCCGATGCCGATGAGAGCGAGCACCAGCACCACCATCAGCAAGGGCGCGCGAACGGCGGCGGCCACGAGTTTGGCAATCATGGCTAGAGCATTCCGGACAGAAGAATGGCCCCCGAGGTCACCACGCGCTCGCCCGCCGAGATACCGCGAACGACAGGCAGGAAGTCGCCACCCAACTCTTCATTGACCGACACCGGCCGCCGCTCGAACCGCAGACGTCCATCGGGCGCCTTGCCGAGGTCGACGAAGGCCATGGTTTGATCGCCAAGGTGCAAGATCGCGCTGCGCGGGAGCGCGAGGGTACGTTGCCGATCCACGGCCAACGCGGACGTCGCGTACATCTCGGGCTTGAGCGCACGGTCCGAATTGTCGAGTTTGCAGCGCACTTTGGCCGTGCGAGTGGTCGGATCGAGCGTGTCGGAAACCCAGTCCGCGATGCCCTTAAAGACCCGACCCGGATAGGCGACAACTTTGACAAGGCACTCGGTGCCCTCCTTGACCCGGCCAAGATCCATCTCGAACAGATCGGCCATGACCCACACGGTATCGAGCTCGCCAATCGTGAACAGCTCGAGAACGGTGCCGCCGGTGTATTGTCCCTGCACTTCCGCGCCGGGATTCACGTTGCGCGCGATGACCTCGCCGCCGATGGGTGCGCGCAGGGTGTAGCTCTGGCCGCCCGAACTAGCGCCCCCGGCCCGCAGAAGCTGCGCCTTTCTCCGGGCACGCTGAAGTTCCGCCTTCGCCTTCGCGAAATTGCCCTGTGCCGCCTCCAGATCGCGTTGCGAACCCGCGTGCACGTCGAACAATTCCTTCTGCCGCTTGAAGTCCTTCTCGGCCGAGATGGAATCCGCCTGCGCCTTTTCCAGGTCCGAAAACGCGCTGCCCACATCGGGCGAATCGATGACGACAAGGGTGTCGCCCTTCTTGACCCGTTGCCCTGGCTGGGCATCGATACGCACCACGCGGCCGGTGACCGGGCTCATGACGTGCGCCACCTTGAGGTCGTCGAAGGTGACACGACCGCTGGTCACCACCAAGCCTCCAACCGGCTGCGTGACGAGAGGCTCCACGACCAACTTGGCCGCCGTAACCTGATCCTGCCACAACCAGATTTCGCTGGAAGGGCGCTCCGCGGCCTTCTGCCGCCCCGGCGGGCGCTCGCAACCTTGAACCGCGCATCCCAGGGACACCGCGAGAGAAAGAATCGACCGACGTTTCATGGGCTCAGCTCCACGCCCACCGCTTGACCGATGAGCACCACGGCTTGCCAATAGTCCGACAAGTCGCTTTCATAATCCAGTTTGGTGGAAATCAGAATGCGCTGGGCGTCCAAATACTCGAGCAGCGAAGCGGCGCCCTTCTGGTACTGCAGCTGCACCAAATCGCGCGTCTTCTTGGCGTGCTCGAGCAGTTCGCGTTCCGCGCGCTCGACCCGGCTTCTGGCGGACCTGAATTGGGTGAAAGCGGTTTGCACGTCGTTAAGGACTTGCGCCTCGGTTTTAGCGAGTTGGGTTTTCTGGGCCGTGAGATCGGCCTTGGCCTTGACGATCTCGCCCTGAAAACGGTTGAAAATGGGCGGGGTCAGGCTCACGCCAAAGCTGTACGTCGGGGGATTGATGGCGCTCGCGTAGCTGCCCTGCCCGCTGACACCAGCCGACAACTCGATATCCGGAAAGCGCAAGCGCATGTTCGAACGCACGGAAGCCTCGGCGCGTTCCCGATTCAGCTTGGCGCCCGCCAGATCGGGCCTTTGCGTGCGCGCCACATCCAGCAAGGAATCCACCGAGGCGCCTTGGAGCACGGGTGGAACGACATAGCCGGGAAGTTCGGGATCGACCTCGAACACGGGCAACCGTCCCCTGGCGCCCAGCAAGAACGCAAGCTGCGCCTTGGCCGTCGCCAGATCCTGCTCCGAGCGCTCGACCTGTTGGTCGGCGGTCAGCTTCTCGGTTTCGACCTTCAGCACCTCGACCTCGGAGATCGAGCCGTGTTGGTAGCGCGCGCGGTTCAAGTCCGCGACGCGAGAGAGCGTCTCTTGGGCTTCCTTCTGGGTGGCGAGCGCCTGTCGGGCCGAGACCGCCTGCAAGTAGGCCTGACGAAGCATGCCTTCGAGGGTGCGCTTGGCGTCCGCCTCTCCCTTGCGCGCGACTTCGAAGGCAAGGTTGGCCGCGTTCATGCGCAAGCTGCGTTTCCCGGAAATGGAATCGAAAACCGAGGATCCATCCGAGACGCCGAAACTCCACGCCAGGTCCGAGCAGCCCGGCCCAGAACATGCGAACGAGCGTCCGAGTCCGCCTGAGAACGAGGGATTCGGCGCGGCGCTGGCAAGCAGCGTGTCGCCGCGCGCACCTTCGACGGCGGCCTCGGCCAAGATGAGGTCCAGGCCATGTTCGCGGAAGAGGCGCAAGGCATCGGGCAGGCGCAGCACGGCGGGAATCGCGAATTCGCCGTCAGGCTCGCGCGCCTGCGCTGGCTTCGCGCCTGGCACAAAAAGCAGAATGAGCAAGCAGAAGGCGCACGAACGCGCCAACTTCACGGCCATCGCAAAGGTCTTCGACATCGGTAGGCAGCTCACTGTCTGCGTCATGTACCGGTACCATAGCCCATTTATTCCTCCTGTCGCGCGGCGCTGGCGTCCCATCGTTGAACAAGACTTCGAACAAGACTTCCGCACTGTCCGTCGACTGCGGCGCGTGCGGTTCTCGCACAGATGCCGCCACGTCGAGACGTCAGTGCCCCAAACGATGGACGGGATTGCGCTCTCCCAGCGGCGGCAAGGCAGAGCCCGACGAGACGTCGCTCGACGGCGCCTCCACCGGCTCGCGCGGCCCGGCGGCGATCGTCGGAAGTCTCGTCGACTTTCTCTCGTGGCCACGACCGCTCCGACGTCCCGAGGCACCCACCCCGCGTCCTTCGGATTCTGGCCGGCTCTCGATGGGCGATAGATTGGCCGCGACCTCGTATCTTCCCGGAGCCGTGGCCTGAAACGGCATCTGAACATCAATGAAACCGGCCAGATGAAAGCGGTAGTTGATCTGGCGGCCGTCCACCGGCCGAATATCGACCACCGGGGTTGTGCCGAGCAGGCGATTGTCGTTCAAGCGAAGCACTTCGGCCCCGGCTGGCTCCGAGTTCAGGTGGACGGAGACGTGCTGCGGTTGCGCGGCCGGCGCCGACTCGGCCTCGGGCGCGGTGCCGCTGACCGGGCGTGTGGACGCAGAAGAAAAGAAGATGGTAGCCACGACGGTCAAAGCCACGACCACGAAAAGGGGAATGGCGATCCTCTGTACGCGGCGAGTATCGAGATACGCTCGCACACGCGTGATGGTGCCGGCAGATTCCGCCGACCGCGCCACCCCGCCCCGGATCGCGGTTTGCGGGGGCGGGATGGTGGCCATCGGCGGCGCGGAGGCCGTTTCCCTGACCGCGGTCGGGGGTCGCGAAACCGCGGTGGCCGCGGCTGTGGCGCGGGCCATGGTCGATGGTCGCGGCGCGGTGGCCACCCCAACCGGGGCCACAAGAGTGGCGCCGAAAGCAGCGGCACCCGCGACCGAAGGCTGCAAGGCACCAGCGGCCAAAATGGCGTTGACCTCTTCCATGCTGCGCGGTCGCGCCTCGGGATCCTTCTCCAAACAGCGCAGGATCAGGTGATCGAGCCACGACGGCACCTCTGGCCTCTCACGGCTGGGCGGTGGCGCAGGCTGTTTCAAGATTGCGTTGAGCAAAAGCACGAGCTGTTCGGACCGGAAAGGGACCGTGCCGGTCAACATTTCGTACATCACCACGCCCATGGTGTAGATGTCGGCGGTCGCGGTCACATCCTGGCACAGCGCCTGCTCGGGTGACATGTAGAACGGCGTCCCCACCACCGCGCCGTCGATGGTCTTGTGTCCCACCTGCTGCTGTTTGTCGCCCACCAGCTTGGCCACGCCGAAGTCGAACAACTTCGAGCGAAAGCCGCCAGGTGCCTGACTGTCGGCAATCAGGAAAATATTGTCGGGCTTGAGATCGCGATGAATGATGCCCATCCGGTGCGCGGCCGCGAGCGCGTCGATGACCTGCCGGGCGGTCTCGACAACCTGGTCAACCGGCATGGGGCCATGCTTCGATAGACGGTCGCGCAGGCTCTCGCCCTCCATCAATTCCATGACGAAGTAGACGGTGCCATCCTCGGTATGGCCAAAGTCCGAGATATCGACGATGTTGGGGTGGCGGATGTCGTTGACCGCCTTGGCTTCTTGGAAGAAGCGCGAAACCAGCCCCGGATCCGAGCCCAGGTCAGGGCGGAGCATCTTCACCGCCACGCGTTTGCCGATCATGGGGTGCTCGGCCAGATAAACGGTACCCATACCCCCTTCGCCCAACACGCGGACAATCTTGTAGTTACCGATGCTGCGGCCGATCACGAGGGAGGCGATTATATATCCGTTGCACGTGGTTTGACTTCGAGAACGTGCATCTTGGAAGCGGAACCGAACCGACGTATGGTGTTTGCCTCATCATGACACCACAAACACGCATCTCGACTCTCTTTGCCCTCCTTGCCAGCGCGGGCGTCTGGCAGGGCTGCGGAACCGCGGCGCCACCCGCGCCGGTCCCCACACCAGCCGCCGCTGTGCAAGCTGGGGTTGCCGCCGCCGCTCCAGCCGCGCCGGAGCTTCCCGACGTGAGCTTTGTCCCTGTTGCCACGGCCCAAGGCGCATTGGTGGGCAGCCTGGTGACCGTGGCACCCAGCCGCATTCTGGGCGACCTCGACGGGTTGTCGCAGCGACTCGGCCTGCCCATGATGCTCGGCCGCGAATTGCTTTCTTCCCTCGATTCGCTCGGAATGTCGGGCAAAGACGTGCGCATTGCCGACATCGTGGACCGCATCGACCCGACTTCGGGCGTGGCCATCGTCTGGACCATGTCGCAGCAGCCGGCAGTCAAGGGGTTTTGCGCCGCGCTCACGTTCAAGGACGCGGCATCTGCCAAGCGCACCGCCGACGAAATGGGAATCCCCAGCCCGCCAAGGAACGGCGTGATCGAGCGCCGCTCCTCGCGCGAGGACGTGATCTTTACCGCCATCAAGGGGCGCACGCTTTTCGTTTCCGGATCCGCCGAAGCGCTCCTGTTCGCGGGCGGCCTGGCGGAAGCCGCCCGAGTTCCCCCGCTGAAAGGCCAGTTGGTGCTGACCGTGCTCCCGCAGGCCCTGGCCAAGGCCAGCGGCAAGTCGCCCGATGCCATCGTCACCGAGCTGACCGCGATGGCGACCGAGGGTTTCGCCAAGTCCGGGACAAAGTCCGGTACCAAGAACTCGGAAGCGATGGGCAAGATGGTCGTTGCCATGCTGGAGACCGCCGCCCGAATCGGCCTCGATTCCTCCGCGGCGCGCTTGATTCTGGAGGTCGGCCCCAGAGAAGGGCTGGTCATCCAGGCCGAGCTTGTGCCCGCCGCCGGCACCGACTTCGCCACGCGCACGGCACACCGGGCACCCTACACCTTCGATGCGCGTCTGCCGGTACGCAGCGACGGAACCACCGTGATGGCAATCGGCGACGTCTCGATGTGGCTTTCCACCTTCGGCAAGATGCTGGAGGCGACCGGCCCCGCTGGGCACGCGGCCCTGCGCGACATCAAGGCGATGTCCGAGCTAGGCGGCGAATGGTCGTGCGTGCTCGAACCCGCCCAAACTGGGATTGCCACTCTGTGCAGCTCGGCGCTCAAGCCGGGCGTAACCACCAAGGCGGCCCTGGATGCCGCCACGGCGTGGCTGGTCTCCCAGAACGCTTGGGAAGCCGAGCTCGACGGCCGCAAGGCCAAGCCCATGAAGATCAAACGCTCGGCCGAGATGATCGAGATCGAGAAGAAGATCGAGAGCAAGGAGCCGGTCGCGCGCGCGCTTTCCCAGGCCATGGCCGGCGGGGACAGCTTCAAGCACGCCCTTACGGTCAAGAATGGCCGCCTCCTGCAAGCCACGGGGCATGCGCCGAAGGACATTCTGGCCCACTATGGAGCAGGCGCCTCGTCACAGGATGCGCCCCTGGTGGCAGCCTCGCTGGCACGAACCAAGAGCGACGAGGGAATGGCGTCGGTGGATTTCATTTCGTTGCTTCTGCACCTCTTTCGTCAGGGCAAGGGATTGCCGGGGGCCGAGATGGTCGCCATGGCCAGCGCCGTGCCCGGCCTGGCTGATCTCAGAGCGCCATTCCACTTTGCGCTTCGCACTGGAAATTCATTGACCGGCGAGTTCCGGATTCCCCTCGGAAGCTTGGACAACATCGCCAAGGTGGTGCGAGGCATGCTGGGGGCTGCGCAGCCTTCGCCCTAGCCAGGCCAAAAGGGAGTTGACGTGTGAAGTTTTCGGCTAGACTAAGGACCTCCCATGCAGCGAATCGCAGTACTCCTGACCCTCGTGGTTTTCTTCGTCGCTCCCTTGGCCATCCCGGCCGCGCAGGCCGCCGAGGCCGGTACCCGTGCAGCGCCGGCCAGCGCCTGCAAACACCATCGGGCCAAGAAGCGCGCCGAAGACAAGCCGAAGAAGAAGGAAAAGGACAGCAAGAAGCCCTACGGCTTCGAGCTTTAGCCTTGGCCTCGGTCTTGCCGCCTTCCGCTACGCCCCGATGGCGAAGGTGTCATTCGCCTCGCGAGGTAGCCATCTTCTGATGCGGCCATTCTCAGACCTACCAGCTCCTGTTTTGGCGCGCGTGCGGGTTCTCGCCGCCGACGTGGATGACACAATCACCGAGCAGGGAAAGATTCCGTCCGAGACAGTCGCGTGTCTCGAGGCGCTGGGCCGGGCCGGAATGGTCGTGGCCTTGGTCACAGGTCGGCCCGCGGGCTGGGCGCAGGCCCTTGCCGGCTATTTGCCGGGGGTCAAGGTCGCGGTAGCTGAGAACGGTTTGGTCGCATTCGACGCCGCGGGAGATCGGCGCGACCTGGGGCCAAAGCGCGGGCCGGACTTTTTCGTCCGCCTTGCGCAGGAAAGCGCGCGCGTGCGCGAAGCCTACGCCTTGGAGGTCACGCCGGACGATGCCTTTCGTTTGTTCGAGCGCGCCTTCATCCGACCGGCAACGTTCGATGCGGCAACGCTTGCGGCCAGCCAGAAGCTCGTTCATCCCGATTTCGAGGTCATGGCCAGCTCGATTCACATTCACGTGCGGCCCACGCGCTGGGGAAAAGCTGAAGGATTGCTGGCGGCCTTGCAGCCCTTCGCGCCCGAGGCCTGCGCGACACCGGACGAATCGATCCTCTTCATCGGCGACAGCAGCAACGACCGCTCGCTCTTCGCACGCCTCCGCCGCACCAGCGTGGGCGTGGCCAACGTGACCCGATTCCTCGACGAACTCGGCGAGGACCGGCCGGCCTCTATCACGCAAGGCAAAGCCTCGCACGGCTTCGCCGAGGTCGCACACGCGCTTCTGGCCGCGCGGTAGTTCAGTCCACACGGTTCAATCGTTCACCCGCCTGGAAGGCTGCGAGGTTGCCCGCCACTGCAAGCGCCAATCGGCGACGGGCTTCCACCGTGCCCCAGGCGAGATGAGGCGTGACGATCAACCGGTTCGCCCAGGGCGCCTTGGCGTCGAGCAGAGGATGGTTTGCCTCGGGCGGCTCGCTGGGCAGCACATCGAGGCCGACACCGCCCAGTTTTCCGGCGCGCAAGGCTTCGAGCAGCGATTCGATGTCGACGACTGGACCGCGGCCGGTGTTGATGAGAATCGCGCTCGGCTTGAGCAGGGCGAAGAACGCGCGAGCCACAAGTCCACGCGTGGCTTCGACGAGCGGACAGTGCAAGGTCACGACATCGGCCTGGCCAAGCGCCTGTGCCAACGGTACACGCCCCGAGCTAGACGAGCCCGGTACTTGGGCGGCTATGACGTTCATACCGAAGGCACCACCGATGCGCGCCACGGCCTTGCCAATCGCGCCCAGGCCGACGACGACCAAGGTCTTGCCGGTCAGCTCGGTCAAGGGATGCAGGAAAAAGCAGAAATCCGGCCCCTGCGCCCAGCGTCCGGATTTCACGGCGGCGTCGTGCCCGGCGACGTCGAAGGTAAAATGCAAAATCATTGCGAACACAAGCTGGGCCACGGATTCGGTCGAGTAGGCTGGTACGTTGGTGACCGCGATGGCGCGCGATCGCGCGGCGGCAAGGTCGACGACGTTGGTGCCCGTGGAAGTGAGGCCGATGTAGCGTAGGTCGGGCAAGGCGGACATGATCTGCGCCGAGATCACGACCTTGTTGGTGAGGATCGCGCCGGCCTCGGCACAGCGCTCGACGACGAGTTCAGGTGGAGTCCGCGGGTAGACCACAAGTTCGCCGAGTGCCCGCATCTCCGGCCAAGCCGTGTCGCCTTGGTCGGCGGCGAAACTGTCCAGCAGTACGATGCGCATGACCCGAAGAATAGCAAGCTCGGGTGGCTTGCAGCCCTACTCCTTCGCCAACGCGCGCTCGAACGCCGGCAACGACCGTTCGATGGTATCGAGCGGCGCGGTCAGCGAGAGGCGCAGATAGCCGGCGCGGCCAAAGCCGACGCCGGGCACGGCGAGAATTCCTTGTTCAAGCAAGCGTGCGACGAACGCCACGTCATCGGAAATCGGGGTCTTGAGGAACAGGTAGTATCCGCCCTCGGGCTTGCGCACCTCGTAGCCAGCGCGAGATAGCCCGGCGTACAGGATGTCGCGTTTGTGCTGATAGGCGGCTAAGTCCACGCAAGCGTCACCGGCCTCGGCCATGACCAATTGCCAGATCGCAGGCGCGTTCACGAAACCGAGCGTGCGATTGGCGAAGGCGCATGCCGCGGCCATCTGGGCCACATCGGGCAACCGCGGTGATAGCGCGAGAAAGCCGATGCGCTCGCCGGCCAGTGCCTGCGCCTTGGACCACGAGTAGCAAATCGCCATGTTGGCGATCTCCGAAGCGACTTCCGGCTGAGTGCGTCCGTCGTAGACCAATCGCTTGTACGGCTCGTCGCTGATGACGAGCGGCGGTGTGGGCAAACCCGACAACATGGCTCCGAGGTCGCGCAGCACGGTCGCTGGATACACGCGGCCGGAAGGATTGTTGGGCGTGTTGAGAATGATGGCGCGCGTGCGGTCGGTGATGGCGGCGGCGATGGCGGCGATGTCGGGCAAACATTCCGCGTCGGTTTCCACGACGATCGTCCGTCCGCCATGGTTGCCGACGTAGAATGGATATTCGGCGAAATAGGGCGCGAGCAGGATAACCTCGTCGCCCGGATCGAGGATAGCTTTCAGAATCACGTTGCAAGCGGCGGCGGCACCCACGGTCATGCAGATGTGCTCGGCGCCGAATGCGATGCCCGTATCGCGCCGCAACCTTTCGGCGATGGCCGCGCGCACCTGGGGAAATCCCGGGTTGGGCATGTAGCCGTGGCTGCCTGGAGTGACGCCCGCGGCGATTCGGCGCAGAACCTCCAACGTCTGCGCGGGCGGCTCAACCTCGGGATTGCCCAAGGTGAAGTCGAAGATGTTCTCCGCGCCGCGCTCCCTCTTGAGGCGCGCGCCCTCCTCGAACATGCGCCGAATCCACGACGCCCGTTCGAGTTGCTCGGCGATACCGCGTGCGACCGGCATCAGCCCTTGAGGAGCATGTCGCCGGCCAGCACCGACACGCCCTTGGCCTGCAACACCTTGATGGCGGCATCGGGATCGTCGAAGCGAAAGATGAGTACTGCCTTGCCCTCGTGGCCGAACGGAAAGGCGTACATGTACTCGATGTTGACCTTGGTGCCTTCCAAGGCCGCGAGAATCTGAGCAAGACCGCCCGGCTGATCCGCCACGGCGATGGCCAGCACCTCGTTGGCCTTGACCACATAGCCGGCCGATTCGAGCAACTGGGTAGCCTTGGCCGGATCCGAAACGATGAGCCGCAGGATCCCGAACTTTTGCGTGTCGGCCAAGGCCAGCGCACGGATGTCCACGCCCTGCTCGGCGAGAAGGCGGCACGGCGCCGCGATATGGCCCGGCTTGTTTTCCGCGAAGATGGAGAGTTGCCGTATTTTCATGATTGCGCTCGCTTGTCGATGACCCGCTTGGCCTTGCCTTCGCTGCGCGCGATGGTTTGCGGCTCGACCAACGTAACCTTGATGCGAATGCCAACCACGCGCTCGATGGTGTCCATGATCCTTTCCGACAACGCCTCCAAGGCGCCCACGCGGTCGCTGAACACCTGCGCTGTGACCTCGACCTGCACCTCGATCTGATCCAGTCCGTGCTCGCGGGACAGGATGATCTGGTAATGCGGCAAGGTGCCTTCCACTTCCAGAAGCACGGCCTCGATTTGCGACGGGTACACGTTCACCCCGCGCACGATGAGCATGTCGTCGCTGCGCCGGCCGATGCGCCGCATGCGCCGCAAGGTTCGCCCGCACGGACACGCGCCAGCCACCAACGAGGTAATGTCGCGCGTGCGGTAGCGAATCATGGGCATGGCCCACTTCGACAGCGTGGTCAGCACCAATTCGCCTTCCTGGCCGTCGGGCAGCACCTTGCCGGTCTCGGGATCGATGATTTCCGGATAAAAATGGTCCTCGAAGATGTGCAAGCCCTCGTGCTGCGGGCATTCGATGGCCACGCCTGGGCCAATGATTTCGGACAGGCCGTAGATATCGAAAGCCTGGATGTTGGTTACGCTCTCGATATGCTTGCGCATGGATTGCGTCCACGGCTCGGCGCCGAACACGCCCGCGCGCAAGGGCAGCTTCTTCAAATCGACGCCCAATTGCCCGGCGCGATCGATCAAGTGCAAGAAGTAGGTCGGCGTGCAGCAGATGGCCGTTACGCCAAAATCCTTCATCACCATGATCTGCCGGTCGGTGTTTCCGCCCGAAATCGGGATGACCGTGGCGCCGATGCCTTCGGCGCCATAGTGCGCACCCAAGCCGCCGGTGAACAGGCCGTAGCCGTAGGCGTTCTGGATAATGTCGCCCTCGTGCAGCCCGCAAGTGGCGAAGCTGCGCACCATCACGGAGGTCCACACGTCCACATCGTTCTTGGTGTAGGCCACCACGATGGGCTTGCCCGTGGTTCCGCTCGATGCGTGTACGCGCACCACATCCTTGAGCGGACTGGCGAAAAGTCCAAAGGGATAGGTGTCGCGCAGGTCGGCCTTGGTGGTGAAGGGCAGCTGGGCGATGTCATCGAGCGATTGGATATGCGCCGGCGTCAGATTGCGATCCTCCAGACGCTGGCCGAAAAGCTCGACCCGCTCGAAGGCGTGGCCCACAATCGCGCGCAGGCGATCGAGCTGCAGCTTGCGCAGAAGTGGCGCGGGTACAAAATCGGGCGCGCTGGCGGGATGGTAGGAAGGCTTCGGATCTGAAGACGTCGTCATGGCGTTTTTCCGATGGCAAAGGCCTGCAAATTGACCGCGTGGAGCTTCTCGGGAAGCGCGGCCTGGATGGCCGCGTGCCACAGATTGTCGGCAAGATCGAGGTGGCGCGCAAGGGCTCCGAGCAGGGCAACGTTCAGGCTCTTCTTATTGGTCAGGCGCCCTTCGTCCAGCATGCCGGGCTCGATAAGCGCGCCGGCCGACTTGAGCATCGGCCGAGCGACCTCGACTTGGCTCTGCGCCAGCACCACCAGAAAGTCGGCCTGGCCGGACGGCACCATGGGCGAAAACACCTTGCGGCCGAAACGCACGTCGCTCGACACCGAGCCGCCACGCTGGCTCATGCCGTGGATTTCGCTCTTTTTCACGTCGAAGCCGGCGCGAAACACCGTGTCCGACAGAATGTCGGAAGCCTTGAGCACGCCCTGCCCGCCGAGGCCGGCAATGACGATGTTGATGGTTTCACTCTTTGGCATTGGCCTTCTCTCTAACCTTAATCGCGCCCGCGGCGAGCAAGCAGGGACGGCGAGCAATGATGAGGGACAGTTCGTTCTTGGCCAGGGCCTCGCGCACGATGTCCGGGATCTTTTCGGATTCAAGAATGGGATCGAAGACCCGCACGTTCTTGATGCCAATGGCCCCGGCCAGCGCCCCGAAATCGACCTTGCCGGTCGCCTCGTGATTCAGCCGACGCCCGGTGCCCGGATGTTCCTGCAGGCCTGTCATGGCCGTGGTGCCATTATCGAGGATGATGAGCACGTGGCCGGTGGGCGGTGGGTTGTAGACCATTTCGACCAACCCGGTAATCCCGCTGTGCACGAACGTCGAGTCGCCGATGACGCTGACCACGCGACGGGCTTGCTCGGGCGGCAGAGTGTGGCGAAGTCCAAGGCCGACGCCGATGGCCGCGCCCATGCACACGCAGGTGTCCATGGCCGAGAACGGCGGCAACACGCCGAGCGTGTAGCACCCGATGTCGCCAGTCACGATACAGTCGAGGTCGCGCAGGGCCTCGAAGACGTTGCGGTGCGGACAGCCAGGACACAGCTCGGGCGGTTTGCCGGCCGGGGCCGCTGGTTCGGGCGACATGTCGCCCGCGACGATGCGCCGAACCCGTTCGACGTTGAGTTCGCCGAATCGGTACATCTCCGGCTTGTTCTCGGCCTCGATGCCCAGGGTGCGCGCCGCCTCGTACAAAAATGGGTCGCCCTCTTCGACGATCAAGCAGCGGCCAACCGATGCGGCAAAGCGGCGCATGGCTTCGGCGGGAAAGGGATAGCTGAGCCCGAGCTTGAGCACGCGCGCCTCGGGCACAGCCTCGCGCACATGCTGGAAGGCGATGCCCGAAGTAATGATGCCGAGATTGGGTCGACCTTCGACTACCAAGTTGGGCCCCTGGCTGTCGTTCCACGCGGCGATTTCCGCCAGCTTCGCCCGTAGCCGCTTGTGCGCCGGGCGCGCGTAGGCCGGAATCATCACACGGCCGGGAACGTCGCGCACGAAGTTCGCCGCCTGAATCGGCGGCACGGGATAGCCAGGCATTTGCAGAATCGTCGCCGAATGGCACACGCGCGTGGTCATGCGCAGAAGCACCGGAATGTGCCAGCGCTCCGACAACTCGAAAGCACGCAGCGTGAAATCGTAGGCCTCTTGCGAATCTGCCGGCTCGAGCATGGGCAGCCCCGCCGCCACGGCGAAGCGCCGGTTGTCCTGCTCGTTCTGACTGGAAGCCATTCCGGGATCGTCGGCCGATACGATGACCAAGCCACCGCCCACGCCGGTGTAGGCCACCGTGAACAGCGGATCCGCGGCGACGTTGAGACCAACGTGCTTCATGGTGACGAGCGCGCGCGCCCCGCTAAACGCGGCGCCGATGCCGACCTCGAGCGCGACCTTCTCGTTGGGCGCCCACTGCGCCGGCCCGCCCAGGGCATCGAATGCCTCCAGAATCTCGGTCGATGGCGTGCCGGGATACCCCGTGCCGAGCTTGACCCCGGCGTGAAGCGCCGCCAGGGCCACGGCTTGGTTGCCGCTCGACAACTGGCGGCCCTGTGCTTGTTGCTGCGACATGAAACTACTACCTCGCAGGCCGGACGATGGCCTAGCCGCGCGAGGGAAACAAGAGGCTTTCGTCAGGGAATCGCGAGCGGTGGCGAGGCCTGGGACTCGGCGACGGGGTTAGCTCGCGCCGACGGCGTTTGGTGTCCCCACAGAAAGCGCGAACGCATGGGCTGTGGCAGATGCGCGTCAAAGCGACCCAAGGCCCACAGCGCGGCGAGGGCGAGAACGATGAGCAAGATCAGATACAACTTCCACGGCCGCCGTTTTTCGGCGAAGGGGTCGCGCAACTGGCGACGCGCTCCCTTGGGGAGCACGGCCACCTGGGTCAGCGCCGCCCCGAAGGGCACGTTGATCTTGGCCATGGCGTTCACCGACCAGCCGTTGGCGTCGAGAATCGGGCCCACGTTGCGCTGGCGCAACTTCAGCCACGCGATGAGCATGGAAGGTCCCGAGATGGCCATGAGCAATCCGAGGAACCCGAGCGGCATCCAAATCCCCAGACCGAAGAACATGGCCAGGATGCTGGAGAGAAACGTGGCAATGCCACCCACGGCCACGCCGATGGCGGCCACGGTGCCCACGTCGATCTTCTTGGGCTCTGGCTTCTTGTCCGCGCCCTCGACGCCGGTCTTGTCGGCAAGAGCGGTCTTCTCCGCCGTCGCCTTGACCTTCTGGCGTGCCTCCGCGTCCGCGGCCGAGGCGCGCTTGGCGACTTGCTCCTCGATCATGCGCACGAAGCTCTTGTAGGGCGACCAGAAGGCTTGGCGGATGCCGATGGGGTTCTCGACGATGCGGGTGACCGTGGCGTCCCAGTCGTTACCCTTGCGGTCGACGAATACCCCGTTACGTCCGATCATGAGGTTGTCGGTATGGCCGCCCGTGACAGCGGCGACGATGCTGCGCTTTTCGCCCGACTTGCGCGTGCAATCGCAATAGAGCAGATAAGCGCGCGCCAGGCCGGCGAGGCTGGCGTGTTTACCCGCGTCGTCGACGGGCAGACACAAATCGCAGCTGCGACCGTCGATGAACAGAGTGCCTGCTTGGAAGATGGCCCGGCGCGTGCGGTAGAATTCCGAGAAGTTGACGAAATTGTGCAGCAGCCGCACCAGATCGCGGTGCACCCGGATCATCTTTTCCACCTGCTCGACCTGTTGGTTCTGATCGCCGCCGGCCGCATCCTGGGCGACCAGCGCCGTGATGTCCTGGCGCAAGGTCCCGGCCAGCATCTCGCGCACCCGGGCCCGCGGGAGTGCCGAAACCGCCGTGGCGGGCTTGGCGCCCAGCCAAGTCACAAAAGGCGCCATGCGATCCTTGACGGCGTTCCAATCGCCCTCGGATAGCACCGCTTTTCCTCCGCCGAGAATTGGCCCCACGACCGCCTCGCCCAGGGTTGCGATGCGCGCGGCCCAGGCCGGATTGAGTCCCTCGGCCAGAGGCAACGGCCGGTTTGCGGCCACGGGCGCAAGGGGAAGCTTGGCAATTTCCTCCGCGTCGGTGGTCAAGGTCTTGGACGCCAGAGCCACGAAATCGGCCTCCAAGGCGTTGAGGGCCGCGGCGGCGCGACCATCGAACGAGGCCAAGCGACAGCGCGCGAAGTAGTCATCGACCTTGGAGCGCACGGCCGCGATAGCGGCGTCGGCTGCCTCGGTAGCCGCGCCCACGACGCGAATTGCGTCCGTACCCTGATCCAGCCAGGCCACGAGCGCCGCTGCTTCGTCGAAGAACTTGTCCACCGTGACCTGGTCCACCCCGGCTTGGCCACTGCGGTCGGGCTTGGAACCGAGCGTGGCGATCATGTCGCGCAAGGCCTGGGCCGTGACCTCGTCGCCCGCCGACTCCACGGGCAGGATCCCGTCGCCGTTGAAACGGGTGGCGGCCAGGATCTTCGCCGTGTCGGCGATGTCGTCGAGGGAGATGGTATCGACATCGGGACGACCCAGGCTTTGCAGGATGTGCTTGGATTCGCCGAGCAGTTCCTTGCCCAGCACCGTCTCGCCGTTGAGGTCGGCTAGCGGCACCTTACCCTCGCGGCTGAACAGAACATTCAAAGTGCGAAAAGCCTCGCGTGCCCAGCGAACCACGCCCAGGACCTCGCCTGGCCGGATATGCCCATCATGATCGGTGTCGATGAGGTCGAGCGTCCGGCCGTCGAATTCGAGTCCGCGCGTGGGACACGAGAGCGCCAACCACAACTTCTGATCGAGCTCGCCGAGGTGGGCCAGGTCGTCCCCGTCGGCGAGCACGACCTGATCCACGCCTCCGGCGCGAAAGAATCCCCAGCGATACTTGTCCGATGCCATGGCGATGGAAACCGCGAAAAGGGTTGTCTAGAAGAAGGTGTAGATGAGGCTCGCCTCGGTGAGGGTGTCGACCTTGTCGGCGTAGGTCAGATCTGGGGAGAACTTCGCCCCAGCCGGCGCGCCCGAAGGCATGGGCCGCGGCGCGGGATTCTGGTCGTATTTGATTGCGAAGCTGAAGCCGAAGCTGAGCTGCTTGTGAAGATTGGTCGACAATCCAACCTTGCCGTTCACACGCGTATCCTTGAAGGGATCCACACCGGGGGTTCCAGTGTTGACATCGATGGCCTTGGTTTCCTTATTGAGATTGAAGAGGGCTTCGATGCTGGCGGTGACGCCGGTCTGCTTGGTGATCGACAAGGTCTCGCCAACCAGGACGCGCGCCGAGTGGATGGCCACCGGATCGCCACTCGTGACGTAGCGCTCGTATGAGAAATCGTAACCGAGTTCGGCCACGACGATGTTCCACCGATTATCCCACAATTGCCGACTGTACCCCGCCTGGCCGCCGCCGTAGAATGTCTTGCCCGCGATCTTGTCCCCGGCGGCTTGTCCGCTGACATACGCGACGTTGTTGTCGGTGATGAACCTGTCATAGCGCCCCTTGGAGGTCCAGTTGTTGGTGCTCACGACCTGCTCCCGACTGATCTGGCCGGTGCCGTCCACGAGAAAACTGTTGCTCGTGCCGTACGCAAGTCCGCCCTCCAGGGCCAACTTGTTGTTGCCCTCCTTGCGGAAGGCATTCACACCGAAGCTGAAGTTCTTGGATTGCGAGTTGCCACCCGTGATGAGCAGGCCGCCCTTGCTCTGGGCTTTCCACTCCACGGGATTCGCGAGTGCAGGAGGGGGCGCAGGCGGTGGGGCCGGGCATGGCGGCGGGCATACGCATTTGGGCGGCTCGGCTGGTGCTGGCTTGGCAACCTCGGCGACCGGCTCGGGTGCCTCAGAGGCGGGTGCGGTCGTCGCATCGTCTGCGGCGGCGGTCGGTTTGGCCGCTTCCGTGGGAGTCGCGGTCGGGTCCTGCGCGTGCGCGCGACCGCCCGCCAGCGCGAGCGAGGCGACCAGCGTGGCGAGAGTGAACTTGGTCGGGCTGAGACTGCTTGCCATGGCGTTCATGCTCCAGAGGTAATTCCGTCAATCGGGTCGAAGAGGAGGTGTCTAGTCCGCATTTCGGACTCGACACCCTGATTTCATGCGGCGGCATTGTAGCACTGCCCGGCGAGCATACCAGCCCAGCGCCAGCCCAGCGCACGGTCCCCGCACCAGATGGTATCTTGGTTTCATGGCAATCCCTCGGTCACGGCACGTACCTGCCCGCCATCGTGGCCTTCTTGCATCCTCCACCCTGACCATCGTGCTCGTCGCGTCGCCTTCGCTGCGCGCCCTCGATGCAGGAGCGCTTCCTTCGCGTGAAGTTCCGGCCAGGCCCCCCGCTCCCGCTCTCGACGGCATCGACCGCCTGGTGGCCAGCGCCATCGCGGAGGGCAAGCTCCCCGGCTGCGTCGTCGCCATCGGCCGGCGGAGCGGCATCGTCTACCAGAAGGCTTTCGGGGCCCGCGCCCTCGTACCCGAGCGCGAGGACATGACCGTCGATACCATCTTCGACCTGGCGTCGTTAACCAAGCCGCTCGCAACCGCAACCGCCATCGTAATCCTGGCCGATCAAGGCAGGATCGACCTGGACGAAACGGCGGCGCGCTACGTGCCCGAGTTCGCGACACACGGAAAATCGGCCATCACGCTTCGCCACCTTCTTGTCCATGTCTCGGGCTTGCCGGCGGAAACGCCCCTTGCCGACTACGAGGAAGGCCGGACGCAAGCCTTCCGCCGCATCGCCGCCCTCGCCCCAAAAGCCGCGCCCGGCGAAAAGCTGGTGTATTCGGACATCGGCTACATTGTCCTCGAGGAGGTGATCAAACGGGTCACCCACGGCGATCTCGCCAGCTTCGCCGCGACCGCCATCTTTCGTCCGCTGGGCATGAACGACACGGGCTTTCTGCCGGAGGAGGAGAAGCGCGCGCGCATCGCGCCGACGGAAATGCGCGACGGCGCGTGGATGCGCGGCGAGGTCCACGATCCGCGAGCGTTCCGCCTGGGCGGCGTGGCTGGGAATGCGGGCCTCTTCTCGACCGCCCAAGATCTCGCACGCTACGCGCGTATGGTGCTCGGCTCGGGCGCGCTCGACGGCGTGCGCGTACTCTCCGAAAAAGCCGTGCAAACCATGTTGGCTCCGCACGATGCGCCTGGGGGAATCCGTGCCCTGGGTTGGGACATTCAGAGCACGTATTCGGGCAATCGCGGGGCGTCGTTCTCGCGGCGGGCCGTGGGGCATGGTGGGTACACCGGCACTTCGCTGTGGATCGATCCCGAGCAGGATCTCTTCGTGGTGTTCCTCAGTAATCGTGTGCACCCGGACGGCAAGGGCTCGGTGAACGCGCTGGCCGCGGCCATCGCGACCTTGGCGGCAAATGCTTTCCAGCCTGATTTCCACGCCCCGGCGATCGGCGCGCCACTCGCCGCCGGCATTGACGTGCTCGTCGACGAGAATGCCGCGCGTCTTCACGGCTTGCGCGTGGCCCTGCTCACCAACGACAGTGCGCGCACGCGGGAAGGCAAACGGACCACGGACGTACTCGCTGCCCGCCCGGATTTGAAACTCGTTGCTCTGCTCAGTCCCGAGCATGGGCTGTCGGCGAGTCGCGACGAGCGCATCCCCGACGGCATCGACGCCGCAACGAGGCTGCCCATCTTCAGTCTCTATGGAGGTTCGCATGGACCACGCGTGGGCGCGACCCGGGGGCCGCGTCCAGTCACCTTGCCGACCGACATCGACGCCGTGGTCGTCGATCTCCCCGACGTCGGGGCGCGATTTTTCACCTACGCCTCGACCTTGCACGCCACGCTACGCGCCGCCGCCGCGCGCGGGTTGCGCGTGTTTGTGCTCGACCGGCCCAATCCGATCAACGGCACCGACGTCGCCGGACCCATGGTCAAGACAAGCGAGCTCTCGCCGGTGAACCATCTGTCGCTACCCGTCCGCCACGGCATGACCATGGGCGAGCTGGCCGAAATGATGAATGCCGATGAGCATCTCGGCCTTCGCCTCGACATCGTGCGCATGAGGCAGTACGACCGGCGCGCCTACCTCGACGAAACCGGCCTGACTTGGTGGCCGCCTTCGCCCAACCTACGCAACCTCGACGAGGCGGTGCTGTACCCGGGAATCGCCTTGCTTGAGGCCACCAACATATCGGTCGGACGCGGCACCGAAACGCCTTTCGAAGTAGTGGGCGCCCCCTGGATAGACAGCCAATTGCTGCTCGCGGAACTCCGTTCGGCCGAACTCTCGGGAATCACCTTCGAAGCCGCCACGTTCACGCCCAACGCCTCTCGCTTCGCCGGGGAAACCTGCCACGGCATTCGCGTCCACGTGCACGACCGCGCGGCCTTCGACCCCGTGCGCACGGGCATGGCCATCGCCCTCGCTCTGCGCAAGCACTTCCACGAAACCTGGGATGCCGCCCGCATGCGCGGCATGCTGGGCGATCCGGCGGTGGCGGAGGCCATCATGGCCGGCCGGCCGCTCGCCGAGATCGAGGCGATGTTCCACCCCGACCTGGAAGCGTTCCGCAAGAAGCGCGCGAAGTACCTGCTCTACCCGCCGTGAGCCTAGTCGCGGCGGCGACCGCCGAAGATTCGCAGCAACATGAGGAACAGGTTGATGAAGTCCAGGTACAGAATCAGCGCGCCCTGCAAGGCCAACTTGGTGCGTGCTTCACCGGCCTCGACTTGCGCGCCCAACTGCTTGAGCTTGCCGGTGTCGTAGGCCGTAAGGCCGGTGAACACCAGGACGCCCATGAAAGTCGTCAGCCAGTACAGCATCGGGCTGCCGAGGAAGATGTTGACGATGGAGCCAAGGATGAGCCCCCACAACCCCATCATGCAGAAGCTGCCGACGCTGGTGAGATCGCGCTTGGTCACCGCTCCGTAGGCCGAAAGCCCGGCGAACATGCCACCGGTCACGATGAAGGTGCTGGCGATCGACCCCATGGTGTAGCGCAGGAAAATGACCGAAAAGGTCACGCCGCTAAGCGCGGCATAGCCGAAGAACATGGCGGTGGCCGTGGCGGCGCTCACGCGCGTCGCGATGGGCGCAAAGGCAACCACCAAGACCAGCTCGGCGATCATGAGTCCGAAGAAGACCATTGGATTGCCGACCACAATGCCAAGCGCGGTGGGGCTTGACACCGTGGCCAGCGCTACCAAACCGGTGGTCGCAAGCCCAAGGCTCATGAAGAGGTGGACCCGCTGCAGGAATGCCCGGCCGGCTTCGCTCGTGCGAACGCCGATGCCGGCAAAGGGCTGTACGCGTGTTGGGTTCGTTCCGATCCATGCCATGGGCGGATATTTAGCACCCCATGGGCGTTCGCGCACGCCGGGCAAGTCTATGCGGCGCAAATCAATGCGCCGGAGATGTCGTTCACGAAGTTCCGGTAGGCCGTGTTGGCGCATTCCAGGGACAAGGCGAACCCCTGCGCGTCCACGCGCACAACGCGACCGCGAGCCGCGCACACCAACGCATCCGCCACGACGAAACCAAACGCCACGCGCTGATCCAGACACGGTCGGCGCTCTGCGGTGCGGAAGTAGCCCCCGCCGGCCGAGATATCCGCCAATTCGATGGTTACCGGACCGGCCTCGCCTGCCAAGTGAACGCGCACCGGAAGCCCGAGAAAGACGCGTGGAAAGCGTCGCCTCTCGGTCGGCCAAGCATCTGCTTCGATTGTCTGCTGCAAGTGTCGCCCCTAAGTTGGTGTCTTGGCCTATCGTCAAGTCGCGGCGGAAGTTGAGCGAGAAATCGAGCGAAAAAGCGAGATGGGCATCTCGTTGTGCCATAGTCAAGGCCGTGACGGGCCTGCTTCTGTGCAACCTCGGAACACCGGAACAGCCGGATGCGGTCGCCGTGCGCCGCTACCTCCGAGAGCTTCTCTCCGATCCGCGCGTCCTCGACATCCATCCGGTGGGACGGTGGTTGCTGCTCAATTTGATCATCTTGCCGCTGCGGCCGCGCAAGAGCGCCGCCGCCTATCGCAAGATTTGGACGCCGCGTGGGTCGCCCCTTTTGTGGCACAGCCGCGATTTGGTGGCGGCCGTGCAGGAACGCTTGGGACCGGATTGGGCAGTCGAATTGGCCATGCGCTGCCGAGAGCCGTCCATCGCATCGGCAATGAACAAGCTGCGCGAAGCAGGCGTCGATCGGATCGTCGTCCTGCCGCTCTATCCTCAATCGGCGGCCTCGACCTCGGGATCGACGGTGGCAGAGGTTTTCCGAGTCGCGCAAGAGCCCTGGGCGCCGCCGCTCCTCCGCGTGGCCGGCCCTTTCTACAACGATCCCGGATTCATCGACGCCTTCGCGGCCCAAGGCGCTCCGATTCTCGCGGCCGAGAGCCCGGATCATGTGCTCATCAGTTTTCACGGCCTGCCTGAACGCCATCTGCGCAAATCGGACGCGTCTGGCAAGCACTGCCTGGCAACGGCCGAATGCTGCTCCAGCATCGGGCCGCAGAATCGCGACTGCTACCGCGCGCAGTGTCTCGCCACGGCCAGGGCGCTCGCGGGAAGACTGGCCTTGCCCGAGAATTCCTGGAGCGTGAGTTTCCAATCCCGCCTGGGCCGCACGCGCTGGATTCACCCCTACACCGACGCTGTCATCGTGCAATTGGCGGCGCGGGGAAAGAAGCGTCTGGTGGTCTTTTGCCCCGCGTTCGTCGCCGATTGTTTGGAAACGCTCGAGGAAATCGGAATCCGTGCCAAAGAGCAGTTCCTCGCCGCGGGAGGCGAGCGCCTGACCCTGGTTCCCTCGTTGAATTCCTCGCCGGCCTGGGTCGATGCCGTGGCCACACTTGCCCGTCGGCAAGTCGCGGGCGAGATCGCGCCGACCAACCCTCTTGGACCAACCGTGTCCCGCGGCTAGCCGAGGCGAATTCTCCAGCGTTGCAAGATACGCAGAATACCGACCACGATTGCCATCCGCCTAGGCCGGGTGTGGCGCAAAGGCCGAGCCATCAGGCAGTCTTCGACGATGGCGGCGGCCTTGTCGACGGTCATGCAGAAGGGTTTTATCTTGGCGCGCGCCATCTTGGTATCGACGAAACCAAAGCGCAGATTGGTCACCGCAACACCCTGTCGGCGCAGCGAGAGTCCGATGCCCTCGAAATACGCCGACATCGCCGCCTTCGAGGCCGCATAGCTGGCGGCATCGGCGCTGACCAGTTCGTCCGCCTGGCTGGAAAGCACGACGAAGTGGCCTCGCCCGGCCGCCGCCATGGGCGGCAAGACCACGCGTGCGGTTCGCAGGGCACCGCGCACATTCACATCGAAGACCCGTTCGTCGTTTTCGATGTGGTCGACGTCAAACAGACAGCCAATGCCCGCGCAGTAGATGCACGCGTCGAACGGTCCGCGACGCAGAAGAACAGAGGCGAGCGTGTCTGGATAGTTCTCCGAAGTCACGTCCGCGACCACATGAAGGTAGCGAGGGGCGGCAAGCGGGCTTCCGCGGCGGGAAATCCCAGTGACGGTCCATCCCCGCCCGACGAGGCGCCTGGCCGTGGCCAAGCCGATTCCGTCGGAACAACCAACGAGAAGAATGTGTCTTTCTTCCATTCTGCCAGAACCTACCAACGAACAAAAAAATCGCCAATGGGTGCATCGGATCGTCGCACCGGATCGTCTCGGCCGACGATTCCCCAAACTGTTCCCAAACTGATGCGTCGACGAACTTGCGAACCACGACCGTGTTCTTCATCATGGAACCGACAGTTGAAAGGAGATCCTAGACAATGGCGGTTGCTCGTAAGCAGAAGATGTTCGTCCTCGACACCAACGTCATCCTTCACGACAGCAAGTGCATGTTTCAGTTCGAGGAGCACGACATCGTCATTCCCATCACGGTGCTGGAGGAGCTAGACGGATTCAAGAAGGGCAACGAATCGACCAACTTCCATGCGCGCGAGTTCCTGCGCGCCGTGGATGGCCTGGCTCAGCAGCCGCTCTTCGGTCGCGGCGTGAAGATTGGCAAGGGCCTGGGCAACGTCATCGTCAAGGTGGGCGGCGAGTACCACGAGGATCTGCGCCTAGCCTTCGAGTCGCGCACGCCGGATCACGAGATACTGAATTCGGCCTACTGTCTGTGGCGCGAGTTTCCCAAGCGGGAAATCGTCCTCGTCAGCAAGGACGTCAACCTGCGCATGAAGGCCAAGGCACTGGGCTTGATGGCTCAGGACTACCGCAACGACCACGTCAAGGACATCGCCTCGCTTTACACCGGCATCCGGCTCAAGGAACATGTCGAAGAGCTGCTAGTCGACCGCATGTACACGCAGCCCTTCACCGTCAGTCCCACCGACCTCGCCTTCGAGCAACCGCTCGTGCCCAACGAATACCTCATCATCCGCAATGGCAAGAAGTCGGCACTGGCCACTTACGACAGCGATCGCGCAGTGGTTCGCCGCGTGGATAAGCTATCCGCCTACGGAATCAGCCCGCGTAACGCCGAGCAAGCCTTCGCCCTCAACGCGCTTTCCAATCCCGAGGTGAAACTGGTGAGCATTTCGGGCAAGGCGGGAACGGGCAAAACCTTGCTGGCCCTGGCCGCGGCCCTGGAGCATAAAAAGGAATATCGACAGATCTTCATGGCACGGCCGGTGGTTCCCCTTTCCAACAAGGACATCGGCTATCTGCCCGGAGACATCCAGTCGAAGCTCGACCCCTACATGCAGCCACTTTACGACAATCTGGGCGTCATCCAGAACCAGTGGGGATCGACCGACGCGCGCCACAAGCGCATTCGCGAGATGCTCGACGACGAAAAACTGGTCATCGCGCCGTTGGCTTACATACGCGGTCGCAGTCTCGTCAATATCTACTTCATCGTCGACGAGGCGCAGAACCTAACCCCGCATGAGGTCAAGACCATCATCACCCGCGCTGGCGACGGCACCAAACTCGTCTTCACCGGCGACATCTTCCAAATCGATCACCCGTATCTCAACAGTCACTCCAACGGGCTTTCCTACCTCATCGACAAGATGCAGGGGCAAAGCATCTACGCCCACGTCAATCTGACCAAGGGCGAACGCTCGCAACTCGCCGAACTGGCAAGCAATCTGCTGTAAAGAAAAACCGAGGCTCCCCTCTGCTGGCACGGAATGCCAGCGGGAACCTCGGCTGCGTTTCGTCTCCTAGCGAGGCGGAAAAGACTACTTACTGGCCTTCTTCAAGGACAGGGCGAGCTTCACAGCATCGGCCACGCCCCCTTCGGCGGCAAGCTGCCGAACCTTGGCCCGGTTGGCGTCGTTGAGACCACGAAGCGCGCCCAGATACTGGCCTTGCAGCTTCCTAGCTTGCGCCATCTTGGGGCTGAGCTTCTTCTTCGTCTTCGGAGCGACGGCCTTGGCGCCAACGGACGATCCTGCATCGGCCCTGCCCGCATCGGCCTTGCGCTCGGCCCGGTACTTGGCGATCTTGGACTTCGCCACACCCTTGTGATCGGAGCAGACCATGCCGAACACCGGAGCCGCGACATTATTGCAACCAGGCACCGGGCACAGTTGCTTGGGGCGCGAACGCTTCGCCCCAGCGGGAACGGCATGCAGCACCAGGGCCGACTTCGCCGGCCTGCCCACCGCGCGCGCCTGAGGAAGCTCGAAGGCACCCGCGAGAGCGGCCTGGATCCTCTCGGCCGCGGCTGCATTCACGGCAGCCACAATTTGATTCGTGAAGTTTTCGATCAGAGCAGAGATGTTCGGTTCGGATTTGGGCATTGGTTCTCCTGAGTCGTTGCGTGCGCGTGATAGTACTTGAAACTACAAACCGATGTCTAGCACATCTACATTGAATCGGACCGCGCATAGTCACATCCCAGACGTCACATCGCAGAAAATACCTCTACGCCAGGAAGGCAGTACAAGCACTCGACATTGAAGGACGCAACACAACAAACACACTTCACAAATCCCTTTCCGTGCCGCAGAATGCGGCACTCATGAAACTAGTGGCCGGCATAACCTCGAAGACCTCCCTTGCGACTGCGACACTCTCTTTGTTCGCTTCCGGCCTTTCCTCCATGGGCTGTGTGGGCCTCGATAGACCGGCAGGCCTAAACGCCTGCCTAAGCACGCCACAAGGCTGCTCCGACAATCCCTTGCCAGCAGAGCCGGACGTTGCAATCGCGAAGGACGGCCCCCGCGATCGGGATGCGCTTGCCCAGGTCGACGCGAACATCCCGCAAGACGTCCCACAACCCGCTGATTCCAACTTCGCACTGGACTCGGGTCGCCGACTGGATGTTCCAGCCGACACGAATGGTTTGACCGAGACTCCGGATGGTTACGGTGCAATCGATCTCGCCGACACAGCCAAGGCCAACCCTCTCGACATGGCGGGCCCCGAGTTGCCCAATCGCGACCTTTCGGGCCTGGATCTGCCCGGCCTCGATCTGCCGGTGGATCTTCCAATCACGCTGGATGTCCCGCCGGACATGCCCCTTGATCTCGCAACTGATCCCCCCGCGACCGAGTCAGGTCCGGGCAACTGCATCACGGAAATCATCGCGAGCGGGTACGCGGCTGGTGCGGCCAAACCCTGTAGCAAATGCAACGAGAACGGAAACTCTCTGGCAGCCAAATGTACCGACATGCTCGACTGTCTGGCGCCGCCCAAGACGTCCGCAGATGTCGTCAACTGTCTAAATTCTGTCAACGGCAGCAGCGTGGTTGGCGACTGCGTGAAGGCTCTTACCGACGTGGCTTGCCCGAACGGTTACTAACCGGGACTTGTTCGCTACACCCGCAGCGCAATCCGGGCCCTCGTGGTCGGAAACAGATCGTCGTGTGACAAAGACGGTCAGCTCGCTTTCGGCCCGATCCAACAATCCTCGAAGGTTGCGACTCGGCCCTGATCTTGCTTTAGTTCGCGACGAGAGGCTCACCTCACTTCTCTTGGCGCGCCACGAGCTAGACCATCAGAAAGCCGCGGGAACCACAGCAAGACACCGAGACTAGACAATCTTTTTCCTCGAAACGGCAAACCCCGGGCGACCGGGGGACGCAAAGCCACGGGACTCTTTGAGTTAGCCGGGTTGTCGAAAGGAGCCAGAGATGGACCGCAATGTTCGTTTGTGCAGCAAAGCGCTGCTTGTTAGCACACTTTTCGGGCTGTCGAGCCTTTCTTGTCATGGACAGCCCCTGGGAGACGGCGCCGCGGGTGTCGGTGCTCCGTCACCGGGCACCACGCAAACCGTCGGAAATCCGGCAATGGACCCTGACGCAGACCCCATGGCGGTCCGGCCCCACGATAGGTTGCCAGCGAATCACGATGCCAACGATCGCGTTCTGCTGGCAGGCCATCTGCATCCCCTAGCCCGCGCGGAATTCGAGACTGGCCGTGCCGCGCCCGAGCATCCCATGGAGAAAATGATGCTGGTTCTGCGCCCGGATGATACGCAAGAGCGTGCCCTGAACGCGCTCATCCGCGCACAGCACGATCCTTCGTCTCCGCTGTTCCACCAATGGCTTTCGCCTGAAGTCTATGCCGAACGCTTCGGCGTCTCGGTCAATGACCTGTCCGGTGTCGCAACCTGGTTGCGCGGCCACGGAATGTCGGTCGAGGAACCCACCAAGGGCAATCGCTTGCTGGTCTTCAGTGGATCCACGGCGCAAGTCGAAGAAGCCTTCCAGACCGAGATTCACACGTACATGGTCGCGGGCGAACTTCACCACGCCAATGCTTCCGACCCGAGCATCCCGCGCGCGTTGTCGGAGGTTGTCACGGGCGTCGTTTCGCTCCACGATTTCCAGTCTGCGCCAGCGTTCGTGCGCCAGGAGCAGTCCGAGGCTGGCAACACGACCTACTACAACGGCATTCAGGAAAGCGCCATCGTGCCGCAAGATCTCGCGACCATCTACAATGTCGCGCCGCTCTACGCGAGCGGCATCGATGGCACTGGCCAGAGCATCGCGATCCTCGGCCGCAGCAACATCAGTATTAGCAACGTGCGCACCTTCCGCAGCAACTACGGATTGCCCGCCAACGACCCGACGATCATTGTCAGTGGCAAGGATCCTGGAATCGTCTGCGGCGGCGATGAGTTCGAATCTTACCTCGATGTCGAGTATGCCGGCGCCCTGGCAAAGAAGGCAACCATCAAGTTCGTTGTCGCAGCTTCCACCACGGCCAGCGACGGCATCTTCCTCGCATCCACCTACGCAGTCACCAACAAGGTCGCCCCTATCATCTCGCTCAGCTACGGCTTGTGCGAGAAGTCGCTCGGCACCTCCGGCAACGCCTTCTTCAACAACCTGTGGCAGCAGGCGACCGCGCAAGGCATCTCGGTCCTGGTTGCCTCCATGGACAGCGGCGCGGCCGGTTGCGACGCCATGAACGTTCCCACTGCCTCCGGCGGACTCGCCGTGAATGGTCTCGGCTCGACGGCGTTCAACGTCGCCGTGGGCGGTACCCAGTTCAACGATGCCAGCAACCGCGCCCAGTACTGGGCCAAGACCAATGACTCTGTCACCAAAGCCTCGGCCCTCGGCTACATCCCCGAGCTGGCCTGGAACGAAAGCCGCGGCTCCGGCGGCTTATACGCCAGCGGTGGCGGCGTGAGCACGCTCTACGCGAAGCCTGCCTGGCAATTTGGCCTGGGCGTTCTTGCCGACGGAAAACGCGACATCCCGGATGTGGCATTCGCCGCCGCGATTCAGGATCCGTACATGCTCTACGCCGACAATCAGTGGTTCGGCAGCGGTGGTACCTCGGCCGCCACGCCGGTGTTCGCAAGCATCATGGCGCTGGTCATGCAGAAGAACGGCACCTCGCTGGGCCTCATCAACCAGACCCTATACAACCTTGCCTACAAGCAGACGAGCAGCGGCGGTGCGGCTGTCTTCCACGACATCGTCAGCGGCAACAACACAGTTCCGGGTGTCACGGGCTACACTACAGGGACCGGCCACGACATGGTCACTGGTCTTGGCTCCGTCGATGCCACACAACTCGTGAACCATTGGGCTGATGGCGCGTCGCTGCCGACCTTCCAACTCGCCGCAGCCTCGCCCACCGCCTCGGTCACGCCAGGGTTCACAACTACCGCCAGCTACACCGTCAAGGGCAACAACGGGTTCACCAGCGCAGTCGCCTTCTCGGTGACTGGGCTGCCGACCGGAGTGACCGCCACCTTCGCGCCCACCTCGGTGTCGGGATCGGGCAGCACCACCATGACCCTGTCGGCGACAACGAGCGCGACACCGGGAACCTATGCGATCACGGTCAAGGGGACGAGTGGAAGCACCTCGCAAACCGCCTCGCTCAGCCTGACAGTTGTGAACGCCCCATCGCTCACCCTGACATTGGGGCAGAGCTACATCGACATCGCCGCCGGATCGAGTGGAGCGGCAATCCTCACCACGACCCGCAATGCAACCTTCAGTTCCGCTGTCAGCTTGAGTGCGGCCGGGGCGCCAGCTGGCATGACGGTGGCGTTCTCGCCCATCAGCATCGCCACTCCTGGTGCCGGATCTAGCACCATTACGGTGAAAGTCGGCGCCACGGTCGCGAGCGCAGCCTACCTATTGACCATCTCGGCTACGGGCGGAGGCGTGACCAAGGCGGCGTCGCTGGCCATCGACGTGCAGCCCGCGCCCAGCTTCACGCTCAGCCTGAGCCCAACCTCGATCAGCGTGGCTCCCGGCGCAAGCGCCAACATCGTTGCGACCACCTTGCGCATCTCCACCTTCAATTCCGCTGTCAGCCTCTCGGTCGCGGGCTTACCGGCAGGGGTCACGGCTTCGACGGCCACCATCGTCGCACCCGGCTCAGGCGCCGCCATCCTGCAATTGACTGCCGGAACCACGGCGACGGGTGGGTCGTACACCTTGACCGTGACTGGTACCGGCGGCGGCGTCACCAAGACCGCGAGCTTGGCGCTTTCCGTCCCGAACTTGACCGTCAAGCCAGCAGCCACTGCCGCGACCCTGAAACTGGGCGGCACGACCACCGTCCAGGTCCAAACCACCGTTGTCGGTGGCTTCAGCTCGGCTGTTGCATTCTCGGTGACCGGTCTCCCCACCGGCGTAACCGCAAGCTTCACGCCCGCCACGCTGGCCGCGCCCGGAGCCGGCACCACCCAGATGAAACTGTCGGCAACGACCTCTGCCACGATTGGCGCTGTGCCTATCACAATCAAGGCCACCGCTGGAAGCGTTGTTCGAAGTCAAAGCATGACCCTGACGACGAGCAAGTAGATAAAGGCGTTTCCAGGAAAGGGCTCGCTCATTGGGGCGAGCCCTTTCGCTATCGGTCGGTGGTCCGGCTCGCCCGGACTTAGGAAGACTCGTCGGGCGCAAGCAGTGACTGCACCAGCGCGTAGGCCGCAAGACCCGCCAGTCCAAGGGTCAAACCGCACAGGGCAAGCGTAACCAGCGCCGCCGAAGTGGGCATGTGCAAAGCCAACTTGCCGATAGCGGCGATGAGCCCGGCGACACCGAGCGCGGCGAGGATGTGTCCCCAGGAGATGTCCTTGGCCTCGGCTTCCCGCGCTCGCCCAGGGGCAAGCAAGAGAAGCGCGCCAAAGGCTATGACCAAGAACCCCAGCCACATCCAATCGACGAGCGGATTGGTGACCAATTTGAGCGCCACGGCCCGCCGGGCCTCGTCGTAGCTGCCGAGGGTGATGTAGAGATCCTCGGCGACCCCGCGGCGAATGGCGACCTGACTGACGGGTTCGTTGGGGCGCTGGTCGTAGAATTCGCGCCCGGGCCGCAAGTGGCCAAGGCTCTTGCCGTCGGCCGACACGGCAATATCGGCGCTGAAGGTTTGCTTGATGAGGTCGCGCCCCTCGGTCATGCCGTCGAAACGCAGTCGGTAGCCGCCGAAGTCCTTGCTTTCGCCGGTGCCAATGACAGCCGTCTCTTCCTTTTGAAATGCCTGGCCGGCAAAGCCCACGAACATCAAAACCAATCCCAAATGCACGATGTAGCCGGCGTGTGGCTGGCGCGCCCGGAAGACGGTGTTGGCCAGGGCAACGGTGAACGAACCACCGCCAGCCTTCTGGCGCAAGCGCGCGCCCCGCAACAACTCTTGCACGATAACCGCGGCAACGAAGGCGCACACGGCAAAACAAATCAGGGCCAAAGGCGAACGCCCGGCATGCGCAATGCCGCCCACCACGAGCGCAGCCGCGCCTGCCGCGATGGGTAGAAGCGCGCGCCGCTTCGCCATGGTGCTCTCCATCCCGCGCCAGGGAAAGAGCGAACCCGTGCCAGTCAACAGCAAAAGGATGATGCCAATGGGGACCATGGTGCGATTGAAAAAGGCGGCCGTGACGTTCACGCGTTCGCGCATCACCCACTCGGAAATGGTGGGAAACAGCGTCGCCGCCAGCACGACCGCGGTGGCCGCGACGAAGGCCCAGTTGCCGAGGCCGAACATCGCCTCGCGCGAGAGCGCGGAGCCGATCTTTTCCGACGGCCGCAGCTCCGTACGTCGCCAGAACATCAGGCCGAAGCTGAACGCAATGATTGCGGCCATGAACGCGCCGAAGACCCAGGCCAGGTGCATATCCTTGCCAAAGGCATGCACCGATTGAACGATACCTGAACGGGTCATGAAGGTGCCCACGATAGTCAGGAAGAAGGCGAAGATGACCAGGGTGTAGTTCCACCGCACATAAAGACCGCGACGCTCTTGCACCTTGGCGGAGTGAATGAGCGCGGTCGCCATCAGCCAGGGCAGAAGTCCGGCGTTCTCGACGGGATCCCAAGCCCAGAAGCCACCCCAGCCGAGCACCTCGTAGGCCCAGATCATGCCGAGGGTCAAACCCAGGGTCAGCACGAACCACGCCGAAAGTAGCCAGCGCTTGACCAAGGGGAACCACACGTTGCCGAACTTGCCGGCCATGAGCGCGCCCATGGCGAAAGCGTACGGAATCGTCAGGCCCACGAAGCCGGCGTAGAGCGAGGGCGGGTGGGCGACCATGTACGGGTTCTGCAGAAGCGGGTTGAGCCCCTGGCCGCTCGACGGCTGGGTGACCAAGAAGGTGTCGAAGGGATTCTTCTCGTAGACGACGAGATAGAGAAAGAAGTCGCACACGGCCATGAGGACGACGACCGCGTAGGCCGTGATGGCGCGCTCGCGGCGCCAAAGCCCGCGAACCGCGATGGCCGAACAGAGCGCCAGCAAGAAGACCCAGAAGAGCAAGGAGCCATCAAGGCCGCCCCACACGGCGGTGAGTTTGTAGGCAAAGGGCTGCCCCGCTTCCGAGTAGTGCTGGACGTACTCGATGGAAAAGTCGCTCGATACGAAGGCGTGCGCCATGGCCGCGATGGCCATGGCCAGCGTGGCGGCCAAGAGATAGACCGCAGCGCGCCCGGCGCGCAGAAGGCGTTCCGAATCGCGCTGGATGCCGAGGAACGACGTCACGCCCGCGAGCGTGGCGACGACAAATGAGACTAAAAGAGTTAGGTTTCCGAATGTGGCCATGGGCTACTCCCGGGTTTGCAATCGTTTGTGGCTCCCGTCCGGATCGTGCCGGATTGGGGAAATCCTGATAGCAAAGATGCCTTGTTTTTCGTAACCACGCCAGGGCTATACTGGCGTGCAATGACCCCACGACATCTCCCGCTGGCTCTCGCCGCCATCGCGACTCTTCCCGCCGGGTGCGCCAGCTTGAATCTGCAAATGGTCGACCGTTCGGTGCAACGCCCTTCGAACATCGCGGTCTATTTCACCGTGGACACGACTCGGGGCGCTCCCGTGGCGGATCTGACGCCGGCCGATTTCCACATCTACGAGGATGGCCAGCCTGTCTCGATCTTCGAGAGCAAGCAAATCATCATGCAGCCCGAGGTGGCCGCGGCGCACTACACGCTCCTGCTCGTCGACATGAGCGGCAGCGTGGTCGGCTCGCCCGACCTCAATCACGTCGTATCCGGCGCAGCCTCGTTCGCGGAGCGGGTGGGGCGCTACCAGAAGCTCGGCATCTACGCCTTCGACGGCAGCCCGCACATCACGCAAATCGTGCCCTTCGGGAAGGGCAATCCCGAGGCAAGCGTGCGCGCCTTCGCCAACTTCCAAACCCGGGATCCCTCGACCAACTTGAACGGCGCCGTCATCGAAGCGATGAGAACTCTCGACCACCAATTGAGCCAATCGCCGGTACCGCTGCGCTTCGGCACCTTGGTCGTGTTCACCGACGGCACGGACCACGCCTCCCGGGTCTCTCGCGAGGCCTTGCACGCGACGCTCGATGGCGCCGACCTGGATGTCTTCGCCATCGCGGTCGGCGATGAGGTCAACAACAGCGAGATTCAATCCATCGGGCGCAACGGCACGTTCACCTCGAAGAGCTCGGCCGACATCCAACGTGGTTTCGACGAGATCGCGCAACGGATCGAGGGCTTCTCCAAGCGCTACTATTTGCTTTCCTACTGCTCGCCCGCGCGGGCCGGCCAGCACAACGTGGAAATCGAAGCGGTCAAGGGCACCATGCGCGGCAGACTCGGCTACGATTTCAAGGCGGATGGTTTCGGTCCGAATTGCGACCCCAACCAGCGCCCATCGTTCAACGTGCGCAATCCACGCATGCCTTCCCTGCCCAAACCCAAGGGCCACTAGAAACCCGGAGGGCCCGTGGCGGAAGCCGAACAAAGCGGTTGGCCCCGGCGCCAACTTGCCGAGCCCGTCCTGCTCGGGACCGCCACCCTGCTTTTCGGACTCCTGACCCGCTACCACTGGCAGCAGGTGTGCGACGACGCGTTCATTGCCTTCCGCTATGCCAACAACCTCGGCGCGGGACTCGGGCCGGTGTGGAATCGCGGCGAGGCGGTCGAGGGGTTCTCGTCGCCGCTTTGGCTGGGAATTCTAGTTCTCGGCAAGGCGCTGGGAGCCGAACTCGTTGTTTGGGCCGGCGTGGTGGGCGTGCTCTGCTCGGCGCTGTGTCTCTTGTGCGTGCATCGATGTACCCTGGCGCTCGCGCAAAGCCGCTTGGCCGCCGCCATTGCCTGCACCGCCGCGGCTCTCATCTACCCACTCTATTTTTGGGCACCCGCCGGACTCGAAACTTCGTTTTTCGCGGCGCTCGTCACCGCAAGCGCTTGGTCCCTGGTCGCGCAATCGAATTGGGCGTGGGCACTTCCGGCCGCGTTCCTCGGCATCGCCCGGCCTGAAGGTCCGTTTCTCGCGCTAGCGCTGCTTGGACTGGCCTGTCTGGCCCGCGGGCGCGCGGCAGTGCGCATCGGAACCGCCTGCCTCGCCCTCGGGCCAGCGCTTGCCTGGCTTGTCTTCCGTCGCGCCTACTACGGCGAGTGGATGCCCAACACCTACTACGCCAAGGCCACGGGTGCGCTACTCTTTCGACTGACGGCTGGCATCCTCTACGCGCGGTGGGCGTTGCTCGCGCTCATTGCGACCTGGGTGGCTGTTTGGTTCGCGCGCATCGTAAATCGGAAGATTCTGGCCGCGCTGGCCTTTGTGTCGCTGGCCCTCGGTTTCGTGGTGGCCGCGGGCGGAGACTGGATGTGGCACGCGCGCATGCTGGCGCCGCTCTTGCCCGCGCTCGTGGCGCTGGCCGTGGCGAGCGTGGCGCGCGCGCCGGCCAGTCGGCGGCCGGTCTTGATCTTGGCCTTGGCCCTGGCCGGCTCACCCTTTCTTCCCAGCGGCGTGGTGTTGACCGAGGCCGTGACCTGGAAGCGGCTGCCCGAGACGGACTACCAAGAGGGTACGATGGCAAGGACTGCCTTCGACGCCGCCCATTTCATCGCCGCGAACTATCCCGCCGATGCCTTGGTCGCGGTCAACCATGCCGGCGCCCTGCCCTTCCGCTTGCCCAATCCGGCGCTCGACATGACCGGGCTTTGCGACCACCAAATCGCGCACCGGATTGTGGGAGCCCTGCACCAGAAGTTCGATCCAGACTACGTTCTGGCACGCAAGCCGCGTTTGGTGGTGCTCAACACCCGCGTGCGACCGGGCGAGGCGGGCGTCTGGTACCACCCTGGCTACTGGGCCGGCGAAACCGCCTTGGTGGAGCGGCCGGATTTTCGAAGTCTCTATCACCGGGTCCCAACTTTCTGGGAGTGGCGCTGGATCTTCGACAAACCGAGCTACGTCGTGCTCTTCGAGCGCGTTGCTTCCCCTACCGAACCCGCGCGACCCTAGCTCGCTGTCGTCGAAGCGATCTTGGCGCGAAGAATGGTTTTGAAATCCGCGGCGCCGGTCTGCGCCAGGGGCACGTCCAGCCACAACATGGCAGGGCTGCCATGCGCGTGCTTGTAGGCCAGCTGGCCATATGCCGAGAGCCCCTTCCAGCTCACCGCCGCCGCCGCCGCCGCGGTCAGGGACACGATGCCGACGGGTGCGTCTCCGTGAAGAAGCAGGACACACAAGGGTTTTCCGCCGATCAAGTAGCGCATGGCCCAGCCGGTCTTGGGGCCGTAAAAATAGACGTCTTCCTTGACGTCCTTCTGACGGAGCAGAAACGAACGCACCATCTCGAAGCGCTTGCCCAAGGCCAGCGGCAAACGCGCGGCAAAGGCCGCCGCGGTGGGCGGCCGGTTCTGCTTGGGAAAAGCAACCTTGGCCGGTTTGACCGGCGCGGCTGCTTTCTCCTTGCCGCCGCCCTTGCTGGTGGCGACGGGTTTCTTATCAAGTTGCCGGGTTTGCATTCGGTTTGGCGAGGCGGCTCTTCAAATAGCCGATGATGCCGGGGAGCAACGATAAGAAGATCACGAGAATGATCAACTTCTCGATATGCTTGGTTACGTCCGGCCACACCGTGGCCAGACCGTAGCCGATGCCTGTCATGCTGACGACCCAGCCAATGCCGCCAAAAACGTTGTAGCTGACGAAGCGGCGATAGTTCATGGCGCCGACGCCGGCCACAACGGGCGCGAAGGTGCGGATGATGGGCATGAAGCGGGCAATGATGATGGTCTTGCCGCCGTGCCGTTCGTAGAACTCGTGCGTGCGGACAAGGTGCTTTTTGTTGAAAAGAAGCGAGTTCTCGCGTGTGAAGAGCCGAGGGCCGGTCGTGCGGCCGATGTAGAAGCCCACCTGATCGCCGACCACGGCGGCGATGCCGACCGCGACATTGAGCCACAGGATATTGAGCAAGGGATGGCCCGCGGGATTCGCGGAGGTGCAAAACACGCCGGCGGTCACCAGCAGCGAGTCGCCGGGCAGGAAGAACCCGATCAGCAATCCCGTCTCGGCAAATATGACGGCGACGAGCGCCGTCATGCCACCCCATTCGATGATGCCTCGGACATTGTAGATTTGATGGAACAGGTCCATGAGCGCGTGCACGTGCTGGAATCCTTTGTGAAGGGGTCGTGGGTGGGCCGTAAACTGCCTTGCCTTGCGGAATAGAGCAAGTGCGACCTGCCACGGATGGCACGCAAAGCGCAGAAGATGCAACGAGCCAAAGGCATCTCGGCCGGTCAAGTTCTGGGTCCGTCCGTCGATAAGATCGCAAGAGCGCGAGCGCCGATGGTCTGGTCGGGTTTGGTCGGGGCACGCGCCTGTCCGAAGCCAAAAGGAAATATGGAGGGTCAACTCATCGCAGGACAATGGGTGGAGGTCTCGATGCAGGACCTCCCGACGCCGTTGCAGCTCAGCGCCTTCGTGCTCAGCCTCCGTCCCAGCGAAGTTCTCCTTACCTTTCCCGAACTTCTCTCGCCACCCCAGGGCCTCGAATCCGAGGCCCGCGCGACTCTGCGCTACAGCAATACGGCGGGGCACTACACCGCCATCGGGCACATCTTGCGCGTCGCCTCCGGACCGCCAGTCACCGTGACCTTCAAGCGCTTGATGCCAGTCGAAATCGGAGCGCGAGAAACCAGCATTCGGCGCGGCTTGATTCGCACGCCGGTGGACCTGCCTGTGGCCGTGCACGTTGTGCGCTCGAGGGTTTCCCCGGCGCAAGAACCGGCGGGAGCGCCTGGTCGGGCCGAAAACATAAGTTCGAGTGGCATGCTCCTGCAGACGTCCTTGCTCCTCTCGGTCGGCGATACCGTGCGCTTGGTGGTGACCAAGGACCACGACACGATCGAAGTTCATGGGCGGGTGACGCGCGTCTTCGAGAGCGAAGACGGTGGCAGCGGGCGCTTCGGAATCGGCATCGAATTCGTCCACGTCGACGAGAACGAGCGAGAGCGCTGGCTGCAATTCACCATCGGCTTCCGGTAGCGCGACACTTCTCGATCATCGTGCCGGCCTATG